>OGQJ01002450.1_pt1 | contig 14238 bp, 12 predicted proteins | sample 1553161 | NCBI WGS metagenome assembly OGQJ01 (sample SAMEA2579923, study PRJEB22360) | human gut metagenome | biome: human gut; feature: human-associated habitat; material: faeces | place: Denmark | collected 2008/2010 | reverse complement strand
GATGATTACTTGCGCGCCCGCAGCGGGGCTGGCGTTCGGGCCTGCCGCAACCGACCTCCTCGCCCATGTCAAAGTAGATCTCGGAGCACGGACCGCAGGGGCCGGTGGGGCCAGCGGCCCAGAAGTTGTCGTCCTCGCCCAAGCGGGAGATGTGGTCCTCGGCAACGCCCAGGGAGCGCCACACGTCATGGGTCTCATCGTCCTCGGTAAAGACGGTAAAGTACAGGCGGTCGAGCGGCAGCTTGAACTCCTTGGTGATGAGCTCAAAGGCCCAGGCGCAAGCCTGCTCCTTGGAGACGCCGCCAAAAGAGAAGTCGCCGAGCATCTCGAAGAAGGACAGGTGACGGCCGTCCTCGCCGATGCAATCGATGTCGTTGGTGCGGACGCACTTCTGGCAGGAAATCGCGCCGATCTCCTTCATGGTCTTCTTGCCCTGGTAGTACTCCTTAAACTGGTTCATGCCGGCGTTGGCAAGCAGCAGCGAAGGATCGTCGGGGACGAGGGACGAAGAAGGATAGAGCTTAAGACCGCGCTCCTCAAAGAAGTTGAGGAACTTGGAGCGAATCTCGGCCGTAGTCATTGACGGGTAGTCAGCACTCATAGAGGGAATCTCCTCGGTTTCACATCGAAACAGTTCAAACGTAACGATATTACCATCCCGCCGCGCAAGTGCAAAAAAGAGGGCCGGCACAATGCCGGCCCTTCAGCGAAATTGCATGTTAGCACGTATGAATGTTAACCCGAATTACCCCGCCAGTTGTCGTCATCGTCCATGGAGCCGTCGATGCCGGTATTGGTATCGTCGTCCGAGTTGGAATCATCGTCTTTGGCGAAGGGGTTCTTGAAGAAGCCCGTGGCATCGGGTTGCAGGCCCGAGAGCTTAATCCAGGGATTATCGAGCTCGGGCTTGGGCATGGCCTTGGCCTCGGGCGCAGTCTCGTTACCGATGAGCTCGGACTCATAGATGAAGGTGTCGTCGCCGAGCGCGTCGTAGGCGGCGACCGGGTTGCCATCGGCATCGCGGTACGGCGTGCCCTTAAACACGGCTCCGTCATAGGCCACAAGCTGACGGCCGGTCTCATTCTCGAAGTAGTACACGAAGATGCCCTTGAGGGCCGCACAAAGCGGGATGGCAATAATCATGCCGATGGGCCCCATGAGTGCCGAACCAATAACGAGAGCCGTAAGGCTCATAATGGGATGCACCTGCACTGAGCTCTGCATGACCTTAGGCGAAATCACATTGTCGGTGACGTTTTGCGCGACCATCGTCACGATGAGCGTCCATAACGCCAACATGGGGCTGAACATGAAACCGAGCACCGTGGCGATTGCCGCGCTCACCCAAGGACCGACGACCGGAACCAAATGCATGATGCCGGTAAAGATAGCCATGAGCGCCGCATACGGATGGCCGATGATCATAAAACCGATAAAGGCGAGGAAACCACCGCAGATGGACGTCACGACCATACCGCGCATGTAGCCGCCGACAGAGCGAGAAAGGATGGCGACCATAAAGCGGTACGAGGTCTCCTTCTCCTGACCGATGATGGTGCAAATCTCGTGATGCATGCGAGGGTAGTCGCAGGCCATCCAATAGGCAAGCACCAGACCAAGGAAAATCACGAACAACTGCGAGGCCGTATTGGTGATGAGCGGGAACACACCGCGACCAAGCTCGGCAGCAATCTGAGACACATACTTCGATGCCACGGTAACCAGGGACGAAAGATTATCGTCCAAATACTCCTTGAGCGGCGTGTTGTTGAGCGTCTTGGCATGCGAGATCATCTCATTGAGATCGCCACCCGCAACACGAAGCTGCTCGGGCAGGCGGCTCAGGACTTCCATGATCTGACCAAAGAGAATCGGCGACAAGATGCAAACGACACCGACGAGCACGGCAACAACAACAATAAGCGCGACAAGCGAACCGATGCCGCGATTCACGCCATGGTGCTCGAGCCAGTTGGTGATCGGGGACATCACAAAAGCAATGATGGAACCGACGGCAAGAAACTCAATAACCGGTGCCAGGATGCCCATAAGGTTAAAGATGACAGCGGCGATGACAATGCAGCCGACAACAGCCCAAATGCGCAGCGTCAGAATGCGGGTGTCGCGCAGCACGCGATCGGTTTGTTGGGGGTGCTCACTCATGAACGAATCATCACTCCGTCGGGGTCGATCTTGTCCTGAATCTTCTTAAGCGTGCGGCGCAGCAGACGCGAAACCTGCACCTGAGAAATACCCAGCTTCTTGGCGATCTCGATCTGGGTCATGCCCTTCACAAAGCGCAGCTCAATCACCTCGCGCTCGCGCGGCGAGAAATCACGGATGGCTTCCTCGATCACTAGGCGGTCATCGGTAAAGTCGAGCTCGTTGTCGTCGTCGGCGTAACGGTCGAGAATCGAAGGGGCATCGTCGGAATCGGACGCACCAGGAGCCTCGATGGGCACCGAGGTATAGGCCGAAGACGATTCCATAGCCTCGAGGACCTCATCGACAGTCACATCTAGATACTCAGCGATCTCCTCAACCTTGGGCGAACGCTGCAGCTCGTTGGTTAGTTTGTCAGTAGCCTGGTTGACCTTGGCCGAGAGCTCCTGCAGACGACGCGGTACGCGCACACTCCAGCCCTTGTCGCGAAAATGGCGTTTGATCTCGCCCAGGATAGTGGGTGTCGCAAACGTCGTGAACTCGAGTCCGCGCTCGGGATCAAAACGGTCGATAGCCTTGAGCAAGCCCAGATAGCCGACCTGCATGAGGTCGTCGAGCGGCTCGCCGCGATTCTTAAATTTGTTGGCAAGAAACCTTACCAGGTTCATATGGGACATAACGAGCTGCTCACGGGCGTCCGGATCACCGGTCTCCTTGTAACGACGAAACAGCTCGCGGGTTTTCTCCTTGTCCCAAGCGGTCTTGCCGCTCCGGGAACGTTCGGTCATATTAGATATCCGCCTTGAGGTCGAGGGAAAGCGTCAGGGGCGCCGTAGTCTTTTCGTAGGAGTCGCACACGCTCGCGAGGATGAGCTCGGCATACACCGCAGCCTGGTCGTCTTCATCGACCGTAGCCTGGTCGCCAAAGGTAATAGTCATGCCAACGTGGGTCTCATCGACATCGAATTTGATGGTGATGTCATCGCAGTCGACCGCGGTGCAACCAAAGATGAAAGCCTCCTCAGCAGCCATGCGGATGTCCTCGATGCGATCGACAGACATAGAGCACAGGGCACCAACGTTGGCTGCCGTCATGCGCACAAGGCGAGCGAGACGCGGGTCACCGGCAACGGTCAGCGTGATAGGGCAGGTTGCTTCGCTACTCATCGCAGGACTCCTCAGAGGTCTCGGCGGGCGTATAGGTGTAATACTGAGCCGGCTTGGATACAGACTTCTGACCATCATCGTCGCCCGCGGCGGCCTCGTCCTCGCCAATTAGGATGCGCTCGGTAGGCTGCTCGGCCTCCGCAGCGGCAGCGGCGAGCTTGCGATCGGCGTCGGCTGCAGGAGCCTTCACCTTATTGAAGAGCTTCTGCACAGCACCGGCGGCAGAGTCGGTCACGCTCGACACAGCATTGCTGGCCTCGGCCATGCTGCCCGTAACCTCGGAAATGTCGCGAACCACGGCTTCGACCTCTACGAGATTGGAGGTAAGGGCATCAACTGCCGTCTTGCTCGACTTAAGCAGCGGCTCCATCTGGGCAAGCGCCGGCGTAAGCTCATCGACAGCGCCATCGAGCTTTGCCACCACAGGCTGAGCCTCGGCGATGGTGTTGTTGAGGTCGTTAACGGTCTTATCGAGCGAGTCGACAACGGTGCGGGTCTTGCGCAGGGTAAGCGCGAGCTCAACGATGGCCCACACGCCGGCAACAGCGAGCAGCAGCAGGGCGATTTGAATGGGACTCATACAAGCCTCCCAAAGGAATCGATATACAGACGGTTTCCATGGTACCCCAAAGGGGACCGAACATGCCATGAGCAGCAACGTGGGACAAAATTATCAGCAGCTACTTCGGTGCATTCCCGCTGCGGTCGCGTTCACTTTGCTCTACGCGCCATTCTTCCCAACCGCGGCCGGCAGGCTGCCAAAATGCACCGCGTTCCAAGCCTTCGGGCAAATAGCGCTGGTCGACCCAGCCTTCGGGATAATCGTGCGGATACTTATACACACCGTATTCATCGCTGCCCGGGCGATGGCGATCGCGCAGATAACTCGGCACCTCGCGAAGCCCACTAGAATGGATATCGGCTAGCGCCGCATCGATCGAGGCCTCGCACGCATTGGACTTGGGCGCCAAGCACACATAGAGCGCAGCTTGTGCAAGGTTAATGCGACATTCAGGATAGCCAATAACTTCAGCAGATTTAAACGCGGCATGCGCCACCAAAAGCGCCTGCGGGTCGGCGTTGCCAACATCCTCAGAAGCGTGAATCATAATACGGCGAGCGATAAACTTAGGATCCTCCCCGGCATCGATCATGCGCGCGAGCCAATAGATCGTGGCATCGGGGTCACTACCGCGCATAGACTTAATAAACGCACTGATGATGTCGTAGTGCATGTCGCCGTTTTTGTCGTATGTAAAGCCGCGACGCGGGTTGGCGATCTTCACGTCATCCACGGTGATGGGATAGCGCTCCCCCGCCGCGGGCGCTGGCGTTCCCTCGGTATCGGGACGCGTGACGGCAATCTCGCTCGCAAGCTCGAGCGTCGTGAGCGCCGAGCGAGCGTCACCCGCTGCCAGCGTGCAGATGGTCTTGACCGTATCCTCATCGGCCGAGAACTTACCGTTCAAGCCCTGCGGTGCCTCAAGCGCACGTTCAATAAGCGTGGCGATATCCTCATCCTTCAGATGCTCAAGCTCCACCACACGCCCACGCGACAACAGTGCCGAGTTGACCTCGAAGTACGGATTCTCCGTCGTGGCGCCAATCATAATGACGGTACGGTTCTCAACTGCATGCAGCAGGGCATCCTGCTGCGACTTAGAGAAGCGGTGAATCTCATCGATGAATAGAATGGTGCGGCGGTCGTAGGTATTCAGGCGCGTCTTGGCCTCATCAATCACGCGGCGCAAGTCCTTCACGGTGCCCGTCACAGCGCTGACCTCGACAAACTCGCTCTTAGTATGGTTGGCGATAATATGGGCCAGCGTCGTCTTACCCGTACCGGCCGGCCCATACAAAATCACACTGGAAAGCACGTCGTGTTCGATCGCGGCACGCAACCATGAGCCCTTACCGACGGCCTTTTGCTGGCCCACATACTCGTCGAGCGAATTGGGGCGCATACGCACCGCAAGCGGCGCATTCTGAAAGGAACGCTCGCGCGTCGAAGCAGAAAAAAGGTCGTCCATAGCCATCCCGTGTATCAATCAAAAACGTTTTCCACTAACAGTATACCGAATATATACGAACTACCGTTCGTTAATATAGGTACGGTGCGGAAACTCCAGACCGGGGAACAGCTTGCTCGTCAGTTCGCAGAAATAACCGTCCGTCATGCTCGCGATATAATCCACCACGGCTTGATCCTTGTCGTCCTGCCAGGCATAGGTGCGATCGTAGTAGGAAAGCTGCTGCTCAATGCGCGAAATATGGTGCTTAAAGATGTACGAGGACTCGTCACCACTGTTTAGATCCCGCAGGCAACGGTCGTAGAGCTTTTCGAACGCCTCGCGCAGCTCCACCTCGGAATCGCCTTCGATACCGCCCTTGCTATAGATCTTCTCGTAGTTCTCGCGCTTGGCTCGGCGGATTTCCTCAAACAGGTCCTCGCTCATCTCGATGCGCGGCTTACCATAGCTGTGCTCAACGATATCGATGGAGGCATGCGTGAGGATCCAACTGTTGTAGGCACCGCCCCGGCCATCATCAAAAGCGTCGGGTGACAGCAGGCCCGCCGCGATCGCATCCTGACGGTCACGACCGACGTAGGCAAGAATATCCGAGATGCGAACGACGCAGCCCTCGAGCGTCATGGGACGCAGATGCCCAATTGCGCTATAGCCCGTGGCAATGCAATCCTCAACCGTCTGGTCAAACTGGTCAAAGGAGCTCATGTCCGAGAGCTCAAACACACGCTGCTCGTACTCGCCGTTATGGCATAGCACGCCGTCGAGCGTCTGGAGCGACACGTTGCGGCCGTACAGTGTGTCGAGCACGCGGACCGACTGCACGTTATGGAAAAAATAACGCCCCGTACGCTCATGATAGATATCGTTGAGGAAACGCTCGCCGGCATGGCCGAAAGGCGTGTGTCCCAAGTCGTGACCCAGGCCAATCGCCTCGATCAGATCGCAATTGAGCCCCAGGGCGCGACCGATATCGCGCGCAATGCGGGAGACGAGCTGCACGTGCAAACCGCGGCGTGACAGATCGTCATTGCTACGGAAGCTAAAGACCTGCGTTTTGCCTGCATAACGGGTGTACGCCGGAAGATGAAGTATCTTTTCGGTATCGCGCATAAACGCCGGACGCATAAGCGTACCTTTGTCGGCGGCGCGATCAATACGACGAATGACCTGATCGTCGTTGCAACGATACGGGTTGACATAGCCCGAAGCACGATCGGCGGCAATGCGCTCGACAAGTTCGGACGACAACGCCGAGGGAATACGGTCCATGCGCGCCTTAATGACGGCCGTTTCTTGATTAGTTGCCATGGCATGCTCCTTAAGAAGGATGCGCAATCGGTTACAAAGTGCAGCCCACAACCTCGATTATGGCAAAAATCGGCACCAAAAACGGGAGCAATGGCAGGGAGCGCGATTTCGTGATGAGGCAGGAGAGGGCCAGGGCCAGGAGCGCGACGGCAAATGCCACGATGCCACCCATAGGGTCGAGCGTGCAAAGCGCGAAAAGTGCCTTAGCATCTCCCATGCCGATGCCCGGGGTTTGGCGAAGACGACGCCAGAAGGACTCAGTCAGCACGAGAGCAAGATACACGATGACGGCAAGACCTGCGTGGTCAAGCGCCGTGTTAACGCCTTTGTCGAGCCAAACGCCCACTAACGCCGTCACCGCACACGCACCGGCAAGCTCATTGGAAAAACGTCGCTGACGGGCATCAATCGCCGCGCCGGCAAAGATGCAAATCCAAAACGGAATATAAAACATCGTGCACCTCCTCAAGCTGCATCGCAAAAGCAAAAACCACCACAAAGGTGCACTGTCCCCTTTGCGGTGGTTTTGGTGGTGGTTATTTGGCGCCTTGCATGACCTCGTCGAGGGTGACGTTTACGGCATGCTGGGTAGGAACCCAGTCGACCTTCAGGAACAGCGCGGCCACCGTGATGGGGATATAGCTGAACATAAAGATCGGGAAGGTAAACAGGTTAGTCACCAGACGCCACTTTTGCGCGCAGTGAATGTGCTTGTACTCAAAGATAGTCGTGAGCAGCGCCAGGATAAAGAACGTCTGATACATCATGGCGAAGGTCATAATGAGCGAAGCGGCGCACGCCTGCATCTCGACTTCGGTAGCCAAGAAACCATGCGAAAGACCGCCCACGATCAGGAACGTCGCGTTGGCGAGCATGGAGATCAGGGACAGCAGCATGCCCGGAGCGATGGTCATAAACATGTCGTACGCGGCAAAGCGATGATAGCGGAACGTCGATTTGACAAGATGCTTGCCATAGGTAAAAAAGACCTGGTAGAAGCCCTTGGTCCAGCGCATACGCTGCTTCCAGGATGCCTTGAACGTCACGGGTTGCTCGTCAAAGAACTCCGCAGGCGCATAGCCAATGCGAATACCGTGAATAGCGCAGAACGTAGTGAACTGAATGTCCTCGGTCAGCGTGTGGAACTGCCAGCCGTGCATGCCCTCAATAACACTGGCGGAGATGAGGTAGCCCGAACCCGAGACGGCGCAAGACGTCTTACAGATATTACGCGCATTGTTAAGGAAGCGCGCCTCGCGCAAATACCAGGTAGCATTAGCTGCCGAGATCCACGAGCTGCCAAAATTCTTGGAGTTACGATAGCTCGTGACCACATGGAAGCCCTGGTCAAAGGCATCGTTCATCTTGGAGACGTAATCGCGGGAGATGACGTTATCGGCATCGAAGATAAAGTAGCCCTCAAACGTGTCGGGATACTCGTTGAGAATGCGATCGAAACCAAAGTCCATGACCCAGCTCTTGCCCTTTCGGGCCAGGTCATTGCGCTCGTAAACAATGGCACCGGCCTCGCGTGCGAGCTGCGCGGTGTTGTCGGTGCAGGCGTCGGCAACGACAAAGACCTCGATAAGCTCGGACGGATAGTCCTGGTCCTTGATGGAGCGTACGAGATTGGCAATTACGGCTTCCTCGTTATGCGCAGCAATGAAGAAGGCATAGCGGTGAAGTTTTTTGGCCTTGGGAGGCGCGACCTCGCCACGAAGAGCGCCAATGACAAAGAAGACCACCTGGTACAGAAAGCAGACCGTGAGCAGCGTGACAACAATCTGGTTGAAGATCACGATGGGTGTGTTGGTTTGTAAAAAGGCGAGCATGCAGGCTCCCGAGAACGCGTTACGTAAACAACCGTATATCTTACCGCAGGCTTACCGAGTTCAAGAAACCACCTAATACTGGCTAGGCTTCGAGCAGACCGAGCTGCGGAACGATTTCGTCGCCGGCAGCGGTGCGGCCAAGCGAGCGCGGGGCCAGGTCGTCAAGAACCGCGGCGAGATCCCACGGTAGCTCGTCGCGGCACTCAATGCGCTCCCCCGTCACGGGATGGTCGAATGCAACACGCCAGGAATGAAGGAATTGCCTGGTCAGACCCTGATCGGCGCGTGCATCGCACTTGCCGTAGAGCGGATCGCCCACGCAGGCGTGGTTGATATGGCGCATATGCACGCGAATCTGATGTGTGCGGCCCGTAAACAGGTGGCACTCGACGAGCGTATAGCCGTCGTCGAAACGCGTGGAATCGAAGCGCTCGAGGACTTTAAAGGTCGTAATGGCCTGACGGGCAAAGGGGTCGTCCGAAACCGCCATCTTGACGCGGTCGCGCGTAGAACGGGCGATACCGGTATTGATGGTGCCCTCGTCCATGGCGATGTGCCCGTGAACGAGCGTGATATAGCGACGATCGAGCGTGCGCGTGCGAATGAGATTTTGAAGCGCGCGCTGCGTGTCGTCGTCCTTTGCCGCAAGCATGAGACCCGAGGTATCGCGATCCAAACGATGCACGATCCCGGGGCGGTCCTCACCCTGTACGGTACCAAGATGGTCGATGCCGCAGTGGTAGACCAGAGCGTTCGCAAGGGTGCCGCTCTCGTGGCCATGGGCGGGATGGCACACCAGGCCCCGCTGCTTGGAGAGCACGATAAGGTAGTCGTCCTCGTAGCGGATATCGAGGGGAATGGCCTCGGGAATCACGTCGGTCGGGTCGTGCGGCTCGGGCAAGTCGACCGAGATGCGATCGCCGGCGCGTACGGCGCACTTTTTAGAGAGACAAGTCTCACCGTTGACGGCAACGGCGCCTCCCTCGATCAGATGCGCGCAGGCAGAGCGCGTGGGACAGCCATCGTTGGCGCCCAAATAGGCGTCAAGACGCTGACCAGCGGAATCGTCGGCAACAAGAATATGGATGTCGGCCATTAACGCTCATTCCTTTCGCGAATCTTGCGGGCACGCTCCCCACGCTGCTTGGCCTTGCGCTTAGCGCGGGCCTCATCACGGGCATTGAGCTCGGCAGTCGCATCAACCTCGCGGGCCGCGGGGCTCAAGAACATGTATCCGAAGAGGGCGAGCACGACGCCCAAGGTAATGCCGATATCGGCCACATTGAAGACGGGGAAGTCGATGAAGGTGGTGGCAATAAAATCGGTCACGAAGCCAAAGGCCAAACGATCGATAGCGTTGCCAATAGCACCGCCCGCAACCATCGCCATGCCCACAACCTCAAGATGGGCAAGCTGGGGTGCACGAACGAGGTACACGGCAATAGCGATAATGACCGCCAACGCCAGCACGGCAAACGCGATGCCATGCCCCTCGCCCATACTAAAGGCAGCACCGATATTGCGGACAAACATAAAGTCGATGACACCGGGGATGACAGTCACATGCAAAGCTTCGCCCACGGCACGAACCGCAAGCTTGGTCAGCTGGTCAACAAGCAGCACAACGAGCGCCACCCCACCAGCAACACCCAACCGCCAACGCAAAGGCGGCGTCATATCCCCAGCACGACCCAAAGAAATCCCCTACCCTCAAGATCATCGAATTACGTTTAATACAATGAACTATCTTATATTGCCATACGTAGAACGCACGACATATCCACCAACGCAAGCGAAATAACCAGCTAAAAACGAAAGCGACATTCCGAATAACGGAATGTCGCTTAATAGCTTTCGACTAAAAACGCAAGTCGAAAGAAGGCCTCTAGCTCCAGCAATGGAAACGCCGCGTTATCGTCACCAACAGCGAAAACGTCCCTAAGCGAGCAAGGTGACGTGAAAGAGGAGGGAAGCGTACTTTGGTACGCGACCGACGATTGAACGTCAGATTGCCGCTTAGGGGCGTTTGCAGCGTCGGTAGGTTACGGCGTTCTACGAACGCCGTAACCTACAAAGCATCGGCGCAGCGCTTGCAAATATGAGCGTGGCCGTTGTACTCGCCGACGGTGGTGCGGTAGTTCCAGCAACGGTCGCAGCACTCGCCCTCGGCTGCCTCGATGGCAACGGAGAGCTCCTCGCCCTGGGTCAGCTCAACATCGGAGACGATGTAGAACTCGGCCAGGTCGACGGCCTTATCACCGGTCAGCAGCGCGTACATCTCGGCGGGACCGCCTTGACGCGGACCTGCTGGCTCTTAGTGAAGGTGCCGGCAGAACGGGCATCCTCAAGGGCCTTGGTCACGGCGCTACGGAGCTCGAGCGAAGCCTCGAGCACGCCCTCAAACTCATTGGCCTCGTCGACCGTGATGGGCGACTTGTACCAATCGAGCAGCGCGGCGTACTTCTGGTGATCGACGCAGCCGGCGGGCGCATATGCCATGGCCTCGTCGACGGTATAGGACAGGATCGGCTGCAGGTCGCGCACGAGGCATCGAGAAGAGCTCGGCCAGCACGGTCTGGGCACTGCGGCGCTCGAGCGAGCCGGGCTTGTCGCAGTACAGACGATCCTTCAGGGCGTCGAGATACACGTTGGAAAGCTCGGTAACCACGAAGTCATAGAGCGCACGGTAGGCGCGCGGGAACTCATAGCTGGCGTAGGCGTCGTCGACCTCGGCCTGGACCTGGGTCAGACGGGCAACCATGAGCTTGTCGAGCGGCAGCAGGTCGGCAAAGGCGACGCCGTCGGTCTCGGGCTCAAACTGACCCTCGAGCTCGGAGAGCAAGAAGCGCAGCGTGTTGCGGAAACGACGATAGGCATCGGACGTACGAGCGAGAATCTCATGGTCGATGGAGACGTCGGAGCTGGTGTCGACGGAGGCAACCCAGAGACGGATGATGTCAGCGCCCATCTCGTCGCAGACCTTGTTGGGGTCGATGACGTTGCCGAGCGACTTGGACATCTTGCGGCCCTGGCCATCGAGCGTGAAGCCCTGCGAGACGACCGCCTTGTACGGAGCATGGCCGTTGGCACCCACCGAGGTGAGCAGCGAGCTCTGGAACCAACCGCGATGCTGGTCGGAGCCCTCGAGATACACGTCAGCCGGGTACTCAAGCTCGGGTCGATACTCGCAGACGGCCTTCCAGGACACGCCGGAGTCCCACCACACGTCGAGAATGTCCTTATCAGCCTTGAGGTGATGGCCGCCACACTTGGGGCAAACGCAAGCCTCGCCCAGGTAACTCTCGGGAGCGTCGGTGAACCAGGCGTCGGAGCCCTTCTCGTGGAAGAGCTTGATGACGGCGTCGAGCGTGGCGTCGTTCATGACCTTCTCGCCGCAGTCGGCGCAAGTGTAGCTGGGGATAGGCACGCCCCAGTTGCGCTGACGGCTGATGCACCAGTCGGGACGCTGCTCGACCATGGCGCCGATGCGGTTGGCCGCGTGGGCCGGATACCACTTGACGTTCTCGCGGACCTCTTTGCCAGCCTGCTCGCGCAAACCGGTCTTGTCCATCGAGACAAACCACTGGTCGGTAGCACGGAAGAGCACCGGGTGCTTGCAACGCCAGCAGTGCGGATAGCTGTGCGTGATCTTCTTCTCGAGGACTAGGGTACCGCGCTCGCGCAGGAACTCGATGATGTGCGGGTTGGCCTCATCGGTGTCCATACCGCTGAAGGGGCCACCGGTGCCAAACTTCTCGCCGGTGTAGAACTTGCCGTCGTCATCGACCGGCATGCAGATGTCGGTGATGCCCTCCTTGAGGCAGGCAAAGTAGTCGTCGACGCCGTGGCCGGGCGAGTTGTGGACAATACCGGTACCGTCATCGACACCGACGTAATCGGCCAGCAGCGCCACGCCCTCGACACCGTCGAAGATCGGCTGCTTGTAGTGGATGTGGTGGAAGGTCTCGGCGGGAACCACATAGGGCTTGCCGTCGACCATAACCGGAGTGTACTCCCAGCCAAACTCCTCGCAGCACTTAGGAGCCAGGTCCTCGAGCATGACCTCGGCGCGGCCGTCGTGCTCAACGGCGACGTAGGCGGCGCCGGGCTTGAGGGAAACTGCCTGGTCGGAGGGGATGGTCCACGGCGTGGTCGTCCAGATGATAAAGTCGACCGGGCCGTCGAAGTTCTCGAGACCGGCTTGGAGGTCATCTCAAAGCGCACGAAGATGGACGGGCTCGTCTCGTCGGAGTACTCGATCTCAGCCTCGGCCAGCGCGGTGTGGCAGTGCTTGCACCAGTGGACGGGCTTGTGGCCGCGATAGATCATGCCCCTGTCGAACATGGCCTTGAAGACCTCAATGTCGGCGGCGTCATGCTGGTGATAGAGCGTCAGATACGGGTTGTCCCAGTCGCCAAGCACGCCAAGGCGACGGAAGCCAGCCTTCTGGAGCTCGATGTTCTCGACAGCGAACTTGTTGCAAAGCTCGCGGATCTTAGCCGTGGAGGTCTGGTTGAACTTCTCGGTGCCGAGCTTCTCCTCGACCTTATGTTCGATCGGCTGACCGTGGCAGTCCCAACCGGGAACATAGGGAACCTCATAGCCCTGCATCATCCAGTAACGGTTGATCATGTCCTTGGAGATCTTGTTCATGGCGTGGCCGATGTGGATCGGGCCGTTGGCGTACGGAGGGCCGTCGTGCAGCACGAACTTCTTGTGACCCTCGTTCTTCTTTAGAACTTGCTCGTAGACCTTGTTGTCCTGCCAGTCCTTGAGTCGCTTTGGCTCGGACTTGGAAAGACCGGCACGCATGGGAAATCCGGTTTTGGGCAGATTCATCGTCTGCTTGTACTCGTTTGCCACGGTACCCCTTTCTTGTCATGGGCGCGCACGCCCTCTGGGCACCAAAAAAGCGCCCGTCCCTACAAGCTGGGACGAAGCGCCACAAAACGGACAGTCTGTCCGTAAAAGCTCTTCGCTTAACCACCCAGCTTAGATGCCCTCGCTCGCGTCGCCGCGCGCTCGCATCCGTTACTCGGCTGGTCTGTATCGACGACCATCTCGGCGATGTCTACTAAGACGAACCTGCGCGGCACGTCCGTTGGGACCGCAGCTCCGGGGTGATTTTCATCGGTCGCATGCACGGGTTCTCAGCGCTCCCCGCTCTCTGTAGCATGCGGACGGCCGACTACTCGTCCCCATCAACGCTTATGCGGAGTATGCTAGCACGTTCAGCGCCGGCGAAAAACCCTCAACACTGGTTTTATACGTTCGAAATTTCTCGCGGCTGTGGACCTTCTCTTGGAGCAAAATACCTGAAAGCACTTTATCGAACGAAAGAAGGTTGCTATGCGCACGATTGGAATGAGCGACTACACCGTTGGCGAGGATTGTTTTACCGAGTTGCCCGCCGCACTGGCAGAGTACGGAGCGACCAAGGTCGCCATCATCGGCGGCAAGCGAGCCCTGGCTGCGGCGCTGCCGGGCATCGAGGCTGCGCTGGCAGGCACCGACGTCGAGATTCTGGAGACGCGCGTCTACGGCACCAACAGCACGCGCGCCAATATCGCCAAGGTCGTGAACTCCCCCGCTTGCCAGCAGGCAGACGTGCTTATCGCCTGTGGCGGCGGCAAGGCACTCGACACCGTGAAGACCGCAGCCATCGAGCTCAAGAAGATCGTCTTCACCGTCCCGACGATCTGTTCCAACTGCTCGGCCGCGACCGCCATTGCCGTCGT
>OGQJ01002441.1_pt1 | contig 14284 bp, 7 predicted proteins | sample 1553161 | NCBI WGS metagenome assembly OGQJ01 (sample SAMEA2579923, study PRJEB22360) | human gut metagenome | biome: human gut; feature: human-associated habitat; material: faeces | place: Denmark | collected 2008/2010 | reverse complement strand
AGCTGCCAGGAAGTCCGAGGCAGATACCGAGAAACGGTGTGCCTTTTTTAACGGTATCCTGAATCACTTCGGTCAGCTGGTACTGCTGCAGCTTTGCCATTGCGTCGCCAAAGGAACCGACACCGGGAAGGATTACTTTATCGGCTGAGAGGATCTGTGCCGGATCGCGGGTAATGATAGGAGAAGCGCCAAGATACTGGAAGGCCTTTTCCACACTGCGCAGATTTCCGGCGTCATAATCAATAATTGCAATCATGCTGTCACTCCTTATTTTTATTTGTTTTCCGTTCAGAGCCAGGAAAAATGTGATAAATCAAAGGTCTTCTTTACAACTGGATCTGAACAGAAATATCCGTTTTGTTCAAAAAAGGGGAACGCTGCCAGGCAGCATTCCCCTTTAATTTAGCATAATTTACAGAAACATACAAGATATTTGTCCGCTGCGCAGAAAGCGCAGAGTTATCTGGAGTTTTTATTCCGTTTCCTTATTCAGATTCTTTACAGCGGTGGAAAGCATCAGTTTGATTCGGTTCAGCTGGTTAACCTCGCTGGCACCCGGATCGTAATCGATCGCCACGATGTTGGACGATGGATACTGTCTGCGCAGCTCCTTGATGACACCCTTTCCGACAACATGGTTTGGAAGGCAGGCAAACGGCTGTGTGCAGACGATATTATTGACTCCGGAATGAATCAGCTCAAGCATCTCTCCGGTCAGGAACCAGCCCTCGCCGGTCTGATTGCCGCACGATACGATATCGGAAGCCATTTTGGCAAGTTCGTCAATATGGCACGGCGGATCAAAGTGTTCACTTTCAGCAAGTGCTTTTGCGGCGGTGCCGCGCAGCTTTTCCAGAAAGGCGATGCCGAAGTTTGCGATCGCAGCGGAGCTTTTTTTTGTGCCGAGATGCTCTGCCTTAAAGTTCTGGTTGTAGAAGCAGTAGAGCAGGAAGTCCAGGAGATCCGGGACAACAGCTTCGGCTCCTTCACTTTCCAGGAGGTCTACCAGGTAGTTATTGGCAGCCGGAAGGAATTTGACGAGAATTTCGCCGACAACGCCGACACGAGGTTTCTTAATGTCCAGTAATTCAATGTTGTTGTCAAAATCTTCAATGATCTCACGGCAGAGACGTTTGAATTTACGCCTGCTCGGGTAGCCGTTAGACAAGAAGTCCTGGCATACTTTCAGCCATTTTCTGTGCATTGCATTGACAGATCCGGTAACTGCTTCATATGGACGCAGACGGTATACACATTTCATAAAAATGTCACCGAATATAGCACCATAGATGCCTCGTAAGATCAGCTTCGGAGTCAGCTTGAATCCCGGATTTTCTTCCAGACCGCTTAAGTTGATGGAGATAACCGGAATATTTCCGTATCCGGCCTTCTTAAGAGCCCGTCGGATAAATCCGATGTAGTTGGAAGCACGGCATCCACCGCCGGTCTGACTGATGATCACAGCGATTTTATCTGTATCATATTTACCGGAAAGAATCGCTTCCATGATCTGACCGACTACCATCAGAGATGGATAGCAGGCATCATTGTTTACATATTTCAGGCCTACGTCTACAGCCTGTTTGTTGTCATTAGGCAATACCTGAAGGTTATATCCGGATGCGTTGAATGCAGGCTCCAGAAGCTCGAAATGGATGGGAGACATCTGTGGGCAGAGAATTGTATAATTCTTACGCATTTCTTTGGTGAATACGACCTTTTTTATTGCAGAAGAATGAATGGTACGTTTTTCCCCACGTTTCTCTCTGACACGGATTGCGGCAAGCAGTGATCTGACACGGATTCTTGCGGCGCCTAAGTTATTAACCTCATCGATTTTTAAAGAGGTGTAGATCTTGTCAGAGCCATTCAGTATTGATGCCACCTGATCAGTCGTAACAGCATCCAGACCACATCCGAAAGAATTTAACTGGATCAGATCCAGGTTGTCTACCGTCTTTACGTAGTTTGCTGCAGCATACAGACGGGAATGATACATCCACTGATCCATAACATTGAGCGGATGCTCGGCAGGATTTAAGTGGGAGATGGAATCTTCCGTCAAAACTGCAATATTATAAGAATTGATCAGTTCGGGAATACCATGGTTTACTTCCGGATCAATATGATATGGACGTCCTGCAAGAACGATACCACGGTTTCCGGTTTCGTTTAAGAACCTGATCGTCTCTTCGCCTTTTTTCTGCATATCTTTTCTGCATGCAGCGAGTTCTTCCCAGGCAGTATGCGTTGCTTTTTTGATCTCGTCAGCCGGGATATGGAACTTTCCGGATAATTCATCAACCAGCCGGTAAGAGATGGTGTCTTCGCTGGCAAAAGAAATAAATGGATGAAGAAAATCTACTTCTCCGTGAACAATTGCATCAATGTTGTTTTTGATATTTTCCGGGTAGGAAGTTACGATCGGACAGTTGTAATGGTTATTGGCTTCCGCAAATTCATTCCTCTCATATGGAATGCTGGGATAAAAGATGGTGTGGATACCGTTGTTGATCAGCCATTGTACATGTCCGTGTGCCAGCTTTGCCGGATAACATTCGGATTCACTTGGGATGGAATCAATTCCCAGTTCGTATACCTTGCGGTTTGACACAGGAGAAAGAACAACCCGAAATCCCAGTTCATTAAAGAATGTGAACCAGAACGGATAATTCTCGTACATGTTCAGTACACGAGGAATACCAATGATTCCGCGAGGAGCATTTTCCTCTGCTAATGGTTCATAATCAAAATAGCGTTTTAATTTATATTCAAATAAGTTCGGAAGCTTGTTGGTTGTTTTCTGTTTCCCGAGACCACGTTCACAACGGTTACCTGTGATGAACTTACGTCCGCCGCTGAAATGATTGATCGTCAGGCGGCAGTTATTCGTACATCCCTTGCATTTTGTCATAGTAGTAGAATATTCCATGGCTTCAATATCTTCGATGGAAAGCATGGTTGTACCTTCGCAGTCAACGTAACGCTCACGTGCGATCAGTGCAGCACCGAATGCGCCCATGATACCGGCAATATCCGGACGAATGGCTTCGCAGTTGGCGATCTTTTCAAAGCTCCGCAGTACAGCGTTGTTGTAGAATGTTCCTCCCTGAACAACGATGTGTTTACCGAGTTCAGATGCATCGGACACCTTGATAACTTTAAATAATGCGTTCTTGATTACGGAGTAAGCAAGACCGGCTGAAATATCTGCAACCTCCGCACCCTCTTTCTGAGCCTGTTTTACTTTTGAATTCATGAAAACAGTACAGCGGGTACCAAGGTCAATCGGGTTTTTGGCAAATAATGCTTCATGAGCAAAATCTTCTACCGTATAATTTAGAGATTTTGCAAATGTTTCAATAAAAGAACCGCATCCGGATGAACAGGCTTCATTCAATTGTACGCTGTCAACCGTCTGATTCTTGATCTTGATACATTTCATATCCTGGCCTCCGATATCCAGGATACAGTCTACATCCGGTTCAAAGAAGGATGCGGCATAGTAATGAGAAACTGTCTCTACCTCTCCTTCGTCTAACAGGAGGGCAGCTTTGATCAGTGCCTCACCATAGCCGGTAGAGCAGGAGTGAACAATCTCCACGCCTTCCGGCAGTTTACTGTAAATGTCTTTGATGGCAGAGATCGTTGTACCAAGAGGATCTCCTTCATTATTATGATAGAAAGAATATAATAAAGTACCGTCTTCGCCTACCAGGGCAGCTTTGGTTGTGGTGGAACCTGCATCAATACCAAGGAATGCTTTTCCCTGATAAGTGGCAAGATCCTTCACAGGTACCTGATGTTTTGCATGACGGTTTTCGAATTCTTTAAAATCTGCTTCCGTTGCAAACAGCGGCTCCATACGATCCACTTCGAATTCCATTTTGATCTTTCCTTCCAGACGGTGCTGCATATCAATGAGAGGCACGTCCAGATCTTTCTTTGAATTCAGAGCAGAACCGGCTGCTGCAAACAGATGGGAATGTGTCGGGGCGATGATGTGTTCATCGTCCAGCTTCAGTGTGCGGATGAAAGCTTCGCGCAGTTCAGAGAGGAAATGAAGAGGTCCTCCTAAGAATGCAACATGTCCGCGGATTGGTTTACCACAGGCCAGTCCGCTGATAGTCTGGTTGACAACTGCCTGGAATATAGAAGCAGCAAGGTCTTCTTTGGCAGCACCATCATTGATCAGAGGCTGGATATCCGTCTTGGCAAATACACCACATCGTGCAGCAATGGTATAGAGAGCTTTATAATTTTTTGCATATTCGTTCAGTCCGGAGGCGTCAGTCTGTAAAAGAGATGCCATCTGATCGATGAAGGATCCTGTACCACCGGCACAGACGCCGTTCATACGCTGCTCTACATTACCACCTTCAAAGTAGATAATCTTGGCATCTTCTCCGCCAAGTTCGATAGCAACGTCTGTCTGAGGTGCATAGTCCTGGAGAGCAGTAGATACAGCGATCACTTCCTGTACAAACGGTACACCAAGATGTTTCGCAAGAGTCAGTCCGCCGGAACCGGTAATGACCGGTGATGCATGGACAGGACCTAATTTATGTACCGCTCTTCCTAACAGATCGGAAAGAGTTTCCTGGATGTTCGCGAAATGCCTCTCATAATCAGAAAATACCACTTCATTATTCTCATCTAATATGGCAATCTTTACGGTTGTAGAACCGATGTCGATACCAAGTGCGTATAATTCTTTTTGATTCATATTATGTAACTCCTTATCATGTTGATCTATATGTCTTTCTTCTTATTAAATGCATTTTGCTTAATTGCAACCTGTAACATTATACGACAAAAGTTCTCAAAAGACAATTAACAAATGTTGAAGATATGTTAAAAAGAGATGAACTTTACTTGGCACAATTGACAAATATCAGTTGGGAAGGTAGAATATCTACAGTGTGAGAATAAACGTAAAGGAGCAGTTATATGAACAATTGGTTAGATAAACTTGAACGGAAATTTAGCAGATATGCTATTCCAAATTTGATCACATATATTATAATATTATATGCAGCCGGATTTGCGCTGGAGTTGATTAACCCGACGTTCTATAGCCAGTTCTTAAGTCTGGATGCCAGCAAGATTCTCCAGGGGCAGATATGGAGAATTGTTACATTTATTATCCAGCCTCCGTCTGACAGTCTGATCTTTATTGCATTTGCACTGTATCTCTATTATATGATAGGGAAGCAGTTAGAGGCAGCGTGGGGGGCGTTTCGTTTTAATCTGTATTTCTTTTCGGGAATGCTCTTTATTGTACTGGGAGCCATACTGGCATATTTACTGACAGGCACTGTGTTACCAATGGATACATGGTATCTGAATTTATCGTTATTCTTTGCATTTGCAGCACTGTATCCGGATATCCAGCTGTTATTATTTTTCGTTATTCCGATTAAGATCAAATGGCTGGCTATACTTGATGGCTTGTATTTTATCTATGCGATTGTGCAGGCTTTTCTTCCGGCCTACGGCGGAGGTGTTTTCGGTATATATTATAAGGCGAATGCGCTTGCAGCATTTATCTCAATACTGAACTTTATCATTTTTTTCCTGAGTTCACGTAATATGAAGCCTTACACACCAGGTCAGATGAAAAGAAAGAATGATTTCAAACGCAAGATGAGACATGCGGAAAGACCGGTAAACAGCTATGCAAATGGGGCAAAACACAGATGCGCAGTCTGCGGAAGAACAGAACTGGATGATCCGAATCTGGAATTCCGGTATTGTTCAAAATGTAATGGCAATTATGAATATTGCCAGGATCATTTGTTCACACATACACATGTTAAATAATCAAGAGAGGAATAGGAGAAATATGAAAAAAACAAAAATTATCTGTACAATGGGACCAAATACAAATGATGAAACCCTGATGAGAAAGTTAGTTCAGAATGGAATGGACATTGCAAGATTTAACTTTTCACACGGTGATCACGAAGAACAGAAGGGCCGTATGGATATGTTAAAGAAGATTCGTGAAGAAGAGAACAAACCGATCGCAATTCTTCTGGATACAAAAGGACCTGAGATCCGTACAGGTGTATTAAAAGATGGAAAGAAAGTACAGCTTGAAGCAGGAGAGATATTTACCCTGACAACAGACGAGATTGTCGGAGATAACAAGATTGTTTCTATTACATACAAAGGTCTGGTAGAAGATGTCAAAGCCGGAAGTACGATCCTGATCGATGATGGTCTGATTGAACTGAAAGTAAAAGATAAAAAGGGAAATAACATCAATTGCGAAATTGTCAATGGCGGCGAGCTCGGAGAAAAGAAAGGTGTTAATGTACCAAACGTTGCGATCCGTCTTCCAGCTATCACAGATAAAGACCGTGATGACCTGAAATTCGGTGTGGAGCAGGGTGTAGATTTTATTGCAGCTTCATTTGTCAGAAATGCAGAATGTATTCTGGAGATCAAATCATTCTTAAGAGAATGTAAGGCTCCGTATATCCCTGTAATTGCAAAAATCGAGAACTTTGAAGCAATCAAGAATATTGATGAGATTATCCGTTGCGCAGACGGAATCATGGTAGCCAGAGGAGATCTTGGTGTTGAAATTCCGGCAGAGGAAGTTCCATACCTTCAGAAGACAATTATCCAGAAATGTAACGATAACTTTAAACCGGTTATCACAGCTACACAGATGCTTGATTCTATGATGCGTAATCCACGTCCTACAAGAGCAGAGGTTACAGATGTTGCCAATGCGGTATATGACGGAACAGATGCAGTCATGCTTTCCGGAGAGACAGCTCAGGGTAAATATCCGTTAGAAGCTTTACAGATGATGGTTCATATTGTTGAAAATACAGAGGAGCATCTGGATTATGATATGATCCTTAGAAAAGCAGGAGAACACAGACTTAAGAGTGCATCCAGCGCACTTGCAAATGCAACAGTAACAACGGCTAATAATCTTCGTGCTAAATGTATCGTAACACCAACTGTATCAGGTGCTACGGCAAGAGTTGTATCTAAGTTCAAACCTAAGACAGGTATTATCGGTATCAGCCCGGATGAGGCAACACTGAGAAGAATGCAGATCAACTGGGGAGTTATGCCGCTGAAATCAGTTGCTGTATATACAACAGAAGATATCTGTGATACTGCAATCGATCTGATCTGTGCAAAGAAGCTTGCAGAAGCAGGAGACATGGTTGTATTAACGCTTGGAATTCCATCTACAAATGTATCTGAGAACAGAACAGTAAGTAACATGATGAGAATTGCGATGGTAGATGACAGAAAATAAAAATAGTAAATAAGCAGGACTGCTTATAAAGAACCAGAAAGCAATGAGGCTGAATCAGCCTGGGCCTTCTGGTTCTTTGCATGTTTTTGAGAAAGTTTCTCCTTGACATACAGCGAAAATTCACTTATAGTGTTCCTGTAGAGAACTACTAAAGAACCAAAAGGTGGATGACGAAGATGGAACAGACATCATTTACAGAGCGCCTGATGGAATTCGGACTCACAAGACAAGAAGCAAGCATTTATCAGTGCCTGCTGACAGAGGGAAAGGTAACTGGATACGAAGTTGCTAAACAGACCGGAATATCCAGATCCAATGCATATAATTCTCTGGCTAGTATGACAGAGAAAGGTGCGGCTTACCTTGTAGAAGAGGCCAGTACCAGAAAATATGTGCCTGTCCCGCTTAACGAATTCTGTAAGAATCGTATCCGTAAGCTGGAGGAATCCGGAAAATGGCTGCAGGAACATATGCCGACGGAGAAAGCGTATGTAGAAGGATACATTACAATTGAAGGCGCAGAGAATATACTGAATAAGATAAAGAATCTGTTATCTCAGGTTGATCAGAGAGTCTATATCAGTTGTACAAGAAATTATCTGCTGCTTCTGATCCGGGAGCTTGATACATTGATGGAAGAAAGAAAAAAAGTGGTGATCATCACCGATCAACCGGCGACCTTTCACAATGCAAAAGTATATTTTGGAGAAAACAGAGGAATGCAGATAGGAATCATTGCCGATTCGAAATATGTACTGACAGGTGAATACGGAGAGGGGAGTATGAATACATGTCTCTATTCCGGACAGAAAAACTTTGTAGAATTGTACAAAACAGCACTTGCGAATGAGATAAAGTTATTATCTATACGAGAGGAGAACAAGGATTGATGAAAAAAGAACCATTTGTAACAAAAGCACAGTTAGACGAGATTATTAAAACTTATCCGACACCGTTTCATTTATATGACGAAAAAGGAATCCGTGAGAATATGAAAGCTTTAAAAGAAGCATTTTCGTGGAATAAAGGATACAGAGAATATTTTGCGGTAAAGGCAACGCCAAATCCGTTTCTGATCAATATTTTAAGAGAGTATGGATGTGGATGTGACTGTTCTTCCTATACAGAACTGATGCTTTCCGATGCAATTGGGGCAACAGGAGAAGATATCATGTTTTCTTCGAATGATACTCCGGCAGAGGAATTTGTACTGGCAGACAAGCTGAATGCAATCATCAATCTGGATGATATCACACACATTGATTTTCTTGAAGAAGCAATCGGACATATTCCGGAGACGATCAGCTGCCGCTACAATCCGGGTGGAATGTTCAAGATCAGTAATGACATCATGGATAATCCGGGAGATGCGAAATATGGAATGACTACAGAACAGTTATTTGATGCATTTAAGATTTTAAAGGAAAAAGGTGCCAAAGAATTCGGTATTCATGCATTCCTTGCAAGTAACACAGTAACCAATGAGTATTATCCGATGCTTGCGAAAGTTCTGTTCGAAGTTGCAGTAAAGCTTCAGAAAGAAACAGGTGTACATATCAAATTCATTAACCTGTCCGGTGGTGTAGGTATCCCTTATAAACCAGATCAGGAGCCAAATGATATCCGTGCGATTGGTGACGGTGTGCGCCGCGTATATGAAGAAGTACTGGTACCTGCCGGTATGGGCGATGTGGCAATCTATACAGAGATGGGACGTTTTATGATGGGACCTTACGGATGCCTGGTTACAACGGCAATTCATGAAAAGCATACACACAAAGAATATATTGGTGTAGATGCATGTGCAGTTAACCTGATGCGCCCTGCTATGTACGGAGCTTATCATCACATTACTGTAATGGGTAAAGAAAATGCACCTTGCGATCACAAATATGATATAACAGGATCGTTGTGTGAAAACAATGATAAATTTGCAATCGACCGTATGCTTCCGAAGATTGATATGGGTGATGTGCTGGTAATTCATGATACGGGAGCACATGGCTTCTCTATGGGATATAATTACAATGGAAAATTAAAATCTGCCGAAGTGCTTCTGAAAGAAGACGGGACTACACAACTGATCAGAAGAGCAGAAACACCGGCTGATTATTTCGCAACATTCGACTGCTTTGATATCGGAAAAAAACTGATTGAAAAATAGTTGTGGAAAAAATCAGGTTTAGATATAATGATAGTGTCCTTTCAATTAAGAAACGGGCACTATCATTTTTTATGAGGAGGCAATAAAATGAAAAAACATGGTGTACTGGCGCTGGTGCTGGCCGGAGTGATGTTACTGTTATGCGGATGTGGAGGTATGACAACGGACGATGCAATGGATTATGTACAGTCTGCCTTGGATTGTGGATACAAAGCAGAAGTTAAGAAGTATGCCGAGATAACAGAGACGACAGAAAAAGAAGCCAAAAAAGAATACGAGACAAATCTTGATACGATTATGAAAGAAGCCGGTTTTGATGACACCGGTGTATCGGATGAATTAAAAGCGGACTATCGTTCGATGTTTGAAAAAATGTTAAAGAGTGCAAATTATAAAGTGAAAGAAGCAAAAGAAACAGAAGATGATGAATTTACTGTAACTGTTGAAGTGTGTCCGTTTACGGCATTTTCTACTGTATCAGATGAGCTTGATCAATGGGTGACAGACACATATTCGAATGTAGAATCAATCCCGTCAGATGAAGAACTTAATGAGGCAATCATGCGGAAGATGTATGAAATTATGAGTGCAAAACTTGCAGACCCGACGTATGGCGATAAGATGGAAAAAGAAGTTCACGTAAAGGTGAATAAAGACGGAGCATATTATATTCCGAATGATGATCTCACGGCAGTAGATGATGCACTGTTCCCGCAGAATCAGCTTTAGGTTTCGGTTAATAAAATATGAATTAAAAACTATGTACAACACAGATTTGGGGGATTGACATCTCTGGAATCTGTGTTGTATTATATACAAAAATAATTGAATAACATTCTGTTGTTCGGTCTTATTTAATTTCAGATAAATGATCAAAAGGCAGGTCATGCTTCTCATATGACGTTGCCAGATAACCCATTTATAATCTATCCAAGTGAATATGGAATAATCTGACAGATTTTACGTTGTGTTTGACATGGAAAGGAGGTATTTACAACGGTCGGATTAATATAAATAACAAGAAAGAGAGGAATTGTATGACGAAGATTCAAAAAAGTAAGAAAACGATAGCTTCGTTACTGGCAGGGATATTGCTATGTCAGGTCTCTGCGTTTGGCGTGTCACAGACCAGTGTGAATGCGGAAAATCCGGCAAGGAAGATGAGTTTTGAAGTTGTAGGAGAAGGTTCCGTAACAGTAACAGATGTAGAGGATTGTATAAGAACGGTCCAATCAGGCAGTGAAATAACAGTGCCTGATGGAATGTGTATACGTGTACAATCAGATGCAGAAGAAGACACCAGGATCAGCATGAAGATACTTGATGAAGAAGGCAGATACGAGCTGGAAGACACTTCGGTGACAGAGGGGAAGAGTTACTGGCGTGATATTACAGCTATGGGTATGAACAAGAAAGTAGTCATAACATTCGGGGAAGAAGCAGAAAGAAGCGGTGTATATTCAAGAAGAATGGTACAGGCGCGGGGAAATCAGCAAAAGCCGGAAGTAGGGGATGTATTTACCGGAAATTGTGTGGTCACGGCTGTGAATGGTGGAAACGGTCATACGGTACACGGGGTAACCATGGGCGGATTTACCGGAATCCTTGCCGGCGTTACTGCAAACGGAGGGTGTGCGGATCATACGGCTGCTGCGCCATATACAGGGCAGGAATGCACCTATAAATACACCATCACTGCAGTGAATAAAGCAACGGGAGAAGTTACAGGAAACTTATACTGTACGAGTGTGACTGGGGCAACGGATGGCGTGACAAAAGACAGCAGCGGCAGGCTGATCGGGTATCAGAGAGTCAGCGGAACTGCCGTCATACACCGCAGTTACAACGGGTATGCAAAGTTAAAAAAAGGAAAGACACTGACAACGCTTACAGATGGTAATGCAGAATATTCTTTGGAAGGTGCAACCTACGGAGTCTATTCAGATCGTGGCGCAACGAAAGAAAACGCTGTATTTACAACGGACAAAAACGGAGAGTCTAATACGCTGGAATTAGAAGAAGGTATGTATTATGTAAAAGAAAAGAAAGCACCAAAAGGATATAAACTGGATGATAGGATATATCCGGTAACAGTTACATCCGGACAGACAGCAGAAGTAAATGTGAAGGATGTACCGGTGTATTCAGATATAGAATTGCTCCTGGATAAAATCGATCAGGAGAGCAAAGAGGGAAAAGCACTTGGCGGTGGAAGCCTGGAAGGTGCAGAGTTTACAGTACGCTTTTATGCAGGCAGATATACGCAGGATTCTTTGCCTGAAAAACCTTCGAAAGTATGGGTGTTACGTACCAAAAAGGAGAATGACGTCTGCAGAAGTAAACTGGGAAAAGAGTATCAGATATCCGGTGATGATTTTTATTATGCAGAAAATGGAGATAAGCCGGTGCTTCCGCTTGGAACAGTCAGCATTGAAGAAACCAAAGCGCCAAAAGGATATATGCTGGAACAGGCTTATATAGAAGGAGATAACGGAAAACTTGCAGAAAATTATTACCTGACACAGATCGTTCAGAATGGAAATCAGACCAATATACAGGGTGGAAACAACTATAAAATAGCAGACCGTATATGTAGAGGGGATATTGAATTTCAGAAAAAAGATGAAGAAACACAGATGGCAATGGCAGGAATTCCGTTTCAGATCACATCGGTAACGACGGGTGAATGTCACCGGATCATGACAGACGAAAATGGATATTTTTCATCGGCATCTGATTATACGAAACACAGAAAAGATACCAATAGCGGACAATCTGAAAGTGGTGTGTGGTTTGGAACGAACAGTAACGGAGAAAGTGTAGAGGTAAATGATGCATATGGTGCATTTCCTTATGATACCTATCGGTTGGAAGAACTTCGCTGTGAAGAAAATGTAGATAAAGTTCTGTATAAAGGAACATTCCGTATTTCCAGGGACCGGTATGTTGTTGATCTTGGGACAATACTTAATCCAGATCTTACAATTGCAACATCAGCAAAAGATGAAGCAACCGGAACACATTATTCAAATGCAGATGAAAAAGTAACGATCATAGATACTGTCACTTATACAGGTTTGAAAAAAGGGCAGGAATATGTCATGAAGGGTACATTGATGGACAGGGAAACAGGGGAAATGATTCTGGATGGCGAAAACAGAAATATTACTGCTTTTAAGAGATTTAAGCCGAAGACAGCCGAAGGCAGTGTGGAAGTGAAATTTGAATTTGATGCAAAGTCTCTGGCCGGAAAAAGTATTACTATATTTGAAGAATGCATGTTGGATAATATAGTGATCGCAGTGCATAAGGATCTGGACGATGCAGATCAGATGATTCATTTCCCAAAATTAAAAACTTCTGTAAAAGACGAAGTAACAGATATGAAGATGGTAAAAGCTGAGAAAGATATGCGGATTATAGATACGGTAGAATATCATAATCTGAAAAAAGGGAAAAAATACAAGATTACCGGAACGTTAATGGATAAGGAAACAGGAAAAGCAGCAAGAGGTGCGTCTGGCAGAAAGATAACAGAAAGTGTAGAATTTGTTGCAGAAGGAAAAGACGGAACAGCGGAAGTAGAATTTGTGTTTGATGGAAGTAATTTTGCAGGAAAGACATTGGTCGCATTTGAAAAATTATATTATGGTGATAAATTATATGCAGTACATACAGATCTGGAAGATGCAGATCAGACAATCCATGTGCCGTCAGCAGGGACAACGGCTTCTGAAAAAAATACAGGGACACATCATGCATATGCCGGTGAATATGTAGAACTTACAGATACGATAGAATACAGGAATCTACTGCCTGGTGAAACCTACACATTACATGGAACGGTAGTCGAGAAGGAGACAGAACAGCGGTTGAGTGAAGAAAAACAGCAGGAATTTATTCCGGAAAAGGCAGATGGCAGTATTGAAATTGCATTTGAAATCAACGGAACTGATCTGTCGGGAAAAACGGCAGTCATATATGAAGAGATTAAAATAGACGGAAAAAGCATCGCAGAACATAAAGATCCGGAGGCAAAAGAACAAAGTATTTATTTCCCGAAGATTGGTACAAAAGCTATGGATAAAAAGTCAAAGACGCAGGAAGGAGATGCAAGAGAAAAGCAGACAATCATAGATCAGGTGTCTTATGAAAATCTGCTGCCTGGCGAAACTTACATATTAAAAGGCGTTTTGATGGATAAAGCGGACGGGAAAGAAATGACAGATAAAAACAACAGAAAAATCACAGGCAGAACAACATTTACGCCGGAAAAATCAGCAGGAACAGTCGAAATGACATTCGAACTTGATGCACGTGAATTGGGCGGGAAAGCGGTTGTGGTATTTGAGAATCTGTATGATGAGGAAGATCATCTGATTGCAGATGAAGCGAATATAGATAATGCGGATCAGACAATTATATATAAGAATAATGAAAAATCTGCAGTATCGCCGAAAATCAACACAGACAATCCGAAACCATCTTCATCCATCCGTAAATCACCGAAGACAGGAGTGGAAAATCATACATTTTTATGGATGTTGACGCTTGGATCTCTGGGAACAGCGGTTGCGGCCGGAATTGCAATTTATAGAAAAAAACGGGATTGATGAAAGTTAAGCACTAGCGGAAGAAATAGAATCTTCTGTTAGTGCTTTTTGTATAAAAAAAGAAACATTTACTTCTTACGAAACCATAGTAATAAAAATGGTAAAAATAGTAAATGTCTCTAATCGCTAAACCCCTTGATTTTACTGGGTTTTTTGACTGCGGATAGTGGGACTTGAACCCACACGAAGTCACCTCCGCAAGATTTTGAGTCTTGTGCG
>OGQJ01002430.1_pt1 | contig 14338 bp, 12 predicted proteins | sample 1553161 | NCBI WGS metagenome assembly OGQJ01 (sample SAMEA2579923, study PRJEB22360) | human gut metagenome | biome: human gut; feature: human-associated habitat; material: faeces | place: Denmark | collected 2008/2010 | reverse complement strand
TTGGCAGTGTATCATGTCCCCACCAGCCCTCATAATTCTTATTATACGGCCACACGCCTCCAGTAAAACCAAAAAAGTCATGATATGGGCTTGACTCAGATACATATGCACCTGGCTCATATCCTTTTTGTCCTTCATAAATACACTCTCTGTCAAGCCATTTATTGAAGGAACCACAGTGATTGAATACACCGTCAAGAATAACCTTCATGCCTCTTGCATGAATTTCTTTTACAAGCTCTGCAAAATATTCATTTGATGCCTCTAAATTTTCTTTAGAGGTAACACGGCAGATATAACGACTTGCCTTTTTGTTTTCCTTCTCATCCTCTTTAAGAAGCTCGCCATCATCCTTTTTGATAACTGCAAAATGCGGATCAATATAATCATAATCCTGAATATCATATTTGTGATTAGACGGAGAGACAAACAGCGGATTAAAGTAGATGACCTCAACGCCAAGCTCCTGCAAATAGTCAAGCTTTGCGCGCACACCCTGAAGATCACCTCCATAGAAACGTCCAATATCAAGATTTGCCGGAAGACTATCCCAATCAGTTACGCGCTCACTCTGTGATCCTACATAGTAATACTCACCTGAGAGAACATCATTGGAAGGCTCTGCATTATAAAAGCGATCCACATAAATCTGATAAAATACTGCACCCTTTGCCCACTCTGGCGTATGAAAGCCCGGTGTGATTCTAAATGCATACTTCTGGCGCAAATTCGTTGTACATCCTAATTTATTATAATAACAGATATCCCTGCCTTTTTCGATCTCGAAGTAATATAGATAAGACGTACTTCCAACGCTTATCTGTGTCTCATAAAAGTCAAACAAACCTTCTGTTCTGACCTTTTCCATTTTGATTTCACTTTTTCTTGAAATCAAATAGACATTGTCCACGTTATTGGCCAATGTCCGAAAGCGGATGACAACAGAGTCGCCCGCCTCCGGCTCTGCCGGAGTACGGTAATCTTCTGTTTCATCACAAAATAATGCATTTTTTACTAATATATCACTGAACTGCATTTTTTTCGTGGCTCCTTTAACCGTGCGTTATTATCTGCCTTCTGATGGCATACCTGACATGAGAGATGTCTGCTCTGCACCCGGCTCTGGAAGCTCCCTTCCATCAAAGATCGCCTCAAACTCCGCGTTTCCAATTTTTTCACGCTCGATTAATACCTGTGCACAGCGGTGAAGCACGTCCATATGCTCAGTAATAATCGTCTTTGCCTGTGCATATGCCTCATCAATAATACGCTTCACTTCTATATCAATTTCTCTGGCAACATCTTCACTGTAGCTTCTTGCATGTCCCAGATCTCTGCCGAGGAATACTTCTTCCTCACCGCTGTCCTCATAGTTGATGGTTCCAAGACGTTCTGACATACCATATTTTACAACCATTGCACGGGCTGTCGCTGTCGCCTGCTTGATATCCTGTGATGCTCCTGTTGTGACATCGCCAAATATCAATTCCTCGGCAACACGACCACCAAATGCTACGATAATATCTTCTTCCATGCGCTTCTTTGTCATAAACATCTCATCCGCCTCTGGAAGCGGCATTGTGTAGCCTGCCGCACCCATTCCAGTTGGAATAATTGAAATGGTGTGTACCTGACTTTCATGCGGCAATACATGGAACAAAATTGCATGGCCTGACTCATGGTATGCTGTGATGCGCTTTTCCTTGTCGCTGATGACCTTAGAATGCTTCTCTGCACCAATTCCCACCTTAACAAAGGACTGCTCTATATCGCGCTGGCTGATGTAGCCCTGTTTGCTCTTTGCCGCATTGATCGCAGCCTCATTCATCAGATTTTCCAGATCTGCTCCGGTAAATCCTGCTGTTGTCTGCGCAACACGTCTTAAGTTTACATCTGAGCCAAGCGGCTTATTCTTTGTGTGTACCTTTAAAATTTCTTCTCGTCCCTTTACATCTGGACGTCCTACTGCCACCTTACGGTCAAAACGTCCAGGACGAAGGATAGCCGGATCAAGAATATCGACACGGTTTGTTGCTGCCATAACGATGATTCCCTCATTGACACCAAAACCATCCATCTCTACAAGCATCTGGTTTAATGTCTGCTCTCTCTCATCATGACCGCCGCCAAGACCTGTTCCTCTTCTTCTGGCTACGGCATCGATCTCGTCAATAAAAATGATGCAAGGTGCATTTCTCTTTGCCTGTTCAAACAAATCTCGTACACGTGATGCACCGACACCAACAAACATCTCTACAAAGTTTGAACCAGAGATTGAGAAAAATGGCACGCCTGCTTCACCGGCAACTGCCTTTGCAAGCAATGTTTTTCCTGTTCCCGGAGGGCCTACTAAAAGGATACCCTTTGGGATTCTGGCGCCAAGGCTTGTGTACATATTTGGATTTTTAAGAAAATCCACCACTTCCTCAAGTTCTTCCTTCTCCTCTTGAAGACCGGCAACATCCTTAAATAAAACTTTCTTGGAGCCGCCTGTTTCCATAACAGCTCTGCTTCTTCCGAAGTTTGCCATGCTCTGACCGCCTCCGCTGCCACCTCCCGGTGCTGCCATACGGCCTGTCATTGCTACGAACACAAAGCTTATTCCTATGACTAAAATAAGTACAGGAAGAAGTGTATTTAGAAAATAATTTTCTTTAACTGCTGTCAGGGTAACTTTTATACCGTTATCCTGCAGACGGTCTAACTCAGCATTGACATCTGATACGAATACACGATATTCTGTCGATGAACCACTGACAAAAAACAACACACTGCCCGTCGGCACCTTCGCATTTTGTTCAATCTGTGCCTGAGCGATTTTTTCTTCTTCCACAAATGAACGATACTGCGAGTATGTTACATTAGTCTGCGTATAAAGAGAACGCTGAAAGAAGAAAATTAATGCAATTACAATTGCAATAATAATGGTATATGCGATTATTCCATTTGACTTTTTCAATTTACTCCTCGTTTCTGCAAATATTTACTCAGTCTCAACCACACCTACATACGGCAGATTGCGGTACAGCTGATCATAGTCTAATCCGTAGCCAACTACAAACTCATCCGGCACCTGAAAACCTGTATAGTCAACATTTACATCATCAACCTCGCGACGATCTGGCTTGTCAAGAAGAGTACACAGACAAATGCTGGATGGCTTTCTCTCGTTTAAGATCTTCATCAGATGGCTGAGTGTTCTTCCAGAATCAATAATATCCTCAACTACCAATACATCTCTTCCCTCAATAGACTGATCCAGATCCTTGACAATCTTTACGATACCGCTTGACTTTGTACCAGCACCATAGCTTGATACGGACATAAAATCCATAGTTACTGGAACGGTAATTCTCTTTGCAAGTTCACACATAAAAAATACGCCGCCCTTTAATACACAAATCATGTGAACCGTCTTTCCCTCATAGCGTTTGCTGATCTGCTCTCCCAGCTCGCGGATTCTCTTGTCGACTTCTTCTTCAGAATACATTACACGAATCTTATCTCCCATTTTTGCACTCCTCTGCTTTTTTATTTTTATAGTTTTGAGTCAATTTTCTGACTATCGTATGCGATGATCACTGCACTGTTCTAACTTCAAGCACCAGCCTTGTATGTTTGGTGATTTTACAATCTTCGGCCATGCGAACTCCTGCAATCCACAAAACACGGCTTCCAGATGCCAGAATAGGAATCTGATCCCGCTTTGCAGCAGGAATTTTAGCATTAATCATGCAGTCGGAAAGCTTTTGCGTATTACCCTTTGCATCAATGCAAATACGGTCTTTAGGCCTTCTTTTACGCATAAGCAACCCTTCTTTTATTGTATCATAATCGAACCAGTTTACACAACAAGTTTGTGGAATTTTTTTCTCACAAACGGGGAAAATTGAGTAAACAGCCTTACCAATTTTGCTGTTTGGTAATTGTAAATCCTGATTTTCTTCTTTATGCTCTGAAAAGATCTCTTTTTCTATGATTAAAAACTCATATTGAATACGTGCCTTACGTCTTTGCGGCAGATTTACCATGCTTCCTGTGCGCTTTGACAAAAGCCCTATAACAGATTCAATATGTGTCCTAGTTATATCTTTTACTCCTCCTGTATGCGAAATTGCCTCCTGAATCAGATATCGCTGTAAAATTGGTTTTTGTTTCTTAAGCTCTTTTACAGGAAGCATCATTTGCTTATGCAAGACACAATGCCATGACGAAATAAGTGCCTGTGCCTGATCTCTAAGATATTCATCTGCCTCAGAGAAATCACCCGCAGCACATGCTATGTGCTCAGCAGCCTGCGCATTATATTCACTTGAAAGAAGCGGCAGAAGCCTGTTTCTGATACGGCTTCTGAGATAGTCATCTGTCAGGTTTGTCTCATCAATGCACCATCCCTGCCTATTTTCTATAAGCCATGCTTCAATCGCCTCTCTTCTCATACCTAAAAGCGGACGCACGACAACGATATCTCCCTTGTCTGACAAGCTGCGCTTACAAGGTATTCCGCTACATCCACGAATCCCGCTTCCTCGCAGCAGATTCATTAGCACTGTCTCAGCCTGATCATCCATATGATGTGCCACTGCAATTACAGATGCACCGCGTTTTTTTGCTTCACACTCAAATGTTTCATAACGGACACGACGCCCTGCCTCCTCCTCAGTCAGATGATGCTTCGCTGCAAGAGCCGGCACATCACATCTTTTTTCAACAAACTCAATTTCTTCTTTTTCGCAAAGCTGTCTTGAAAACTTAAGATCATGCTCTGCTGACTCACCACGTATGCCGTGATGAACATGAATTGCTGTTATTGAAAGATTATATATTTGCTGCAATCGTTTTAGTACCAATAAAAGACAGACAGAATCTGCGCCTCCTGACAAGCCTATGATGACATGGTCACCGAAGGAAAACAGCTTTTTTTCATCAATGTATTGCTTGATTTTATCTATAAATTTATCGTGTGGAATCATTTTTATCTCCTTTATTTTTTCCAGAAACCAGCTACAAGCACTGTTCTGTCGTCTCTGGCATTTTTTGTATTTCCTGCAAATGCCAAGATTTTTTTTGCAATCTCCTTTGGATTGTTTTCGTCTAGCTTTTCACAAAAGCGGCACATCGTCTCCTCCTTATCGTAGCCAGGTATTTCTTCTAGCACACCATCACTAACCATAATAATAATATCTCCATCCTTTAGACGAAGTATTTTTTCCATCGGTGCGTGCTCCTGCAATATTCCTGCCGGCATACTGTCTGCACCAACCTGCATCGTCTGTGTGCCGCGCTTTAAAAAAGTGACGGCTGCACCGGATTTTGTAAGCTCGCATATACCGTTTGCACAGTCAATAACTGTTAAATCAATTGTGACAGGATGTTCCTTTGCCTGAATCATCAGTGCACTGTTAATCACACGAATGAGAAGTGACGGCGAATAGCCTGCCTCGCAAAGTGATTCTGCAAGCTCTGTGACTCCCGCACTTTCCTTTCCTGCAACACTTCCGCTTCCCATTCCATCGCATAAAAGAAGAACCTTTTTTGCATTTGACAGCTCCATGCACGAAAAGCTGTCTCCTGAAATATCATTTCCGCTTTTACAGCTAGATGCAGTGCCAAAAAGCACAAAGTATGGACACTCCTCTTCAAAACGAACCCAACGCGTCACTGATGATACAAGAAGCGGCTGATTTGCACACAGCACCATGCGTTTGCCAAGAACCTCTTCAATGCGCTCGCAGACAAGCTTCATTGAAATACAGCGTGCACTTTTGGCACTGAGCGCCATAATTAGCTGTCTGGCTCCATTTTTATTTTCAGTCATGTAGATTCGCTTTGCCTCTACACCTGCCCATAGCAGCTTCTTTTCCAGATTCTCACGCACAGCTCCGGACAACTCTTCTTTTTCCTGCATCTGCCCGACTGTTTCCAAAAGCATCTGCGCACACTCAAAAAATTGTTCTGACAAAAGCTGACGCAGTTCCAGATAACGCATGCGCCAGTCAGTTTCAAATGGATCCTTTGCTACGTCTTCTTCACGATACATAGAAGAAAGCTGCGAAAAGGTCTGCGCCAATGCCGGCAATCCTTCTCCTGCCATATCTTCTACCGCAGCCTGCCACACTGGTATGCTTTCTTGTTCATTAAATCCACAATCTTCCTTAAGCAAATTTTGTTTTTGCGGACAGGTAAGTTTTTCAGGAAGCAATAAAAATACAACACCAACTGCCAAAACAGACTCCATCGTCTGAAATAAAATAGCCGGAGAATATACAATTCCAACGCCAAAAGCTGCCGCTGCACATGCTGTCACGCTGGCCATCCTGCCTAAACTGCGAAATGCACCGGAGAAAATTCCAAGAAGACACAATATTCCAATCTGTGCTGCCTCACCGCTCACAAGAGAAAGCATAATTCCACTTATGCTTCCAGCAATTGCACCTGCTCCTGGTCCAAACCTATATCCGAAAAAAAGTGCACTAAAAAGCAGCACTACCTGTATAACCAAATATGTTGTCTGCCCACTTCTTAAAACAACAAAAAGCATTCCGCCAATCATAAAAAAAATCAGGCCAAGCCGCCCTATTCCCATTTTTTTTACCTGATTATTTTGCCATCTTTCCAGACCTTCCACTTGCTTTCGACCTCCATTTCTGAAAACACAATTGTTTATCAGCTGCTCTTTTTATCATAGCTTAGTTTTTTTGAAATGTCTGTCGAAAAGACAGTGCGATAAAAAAAAGTGCCGCTTCGCGTTTCCACGATACGGCACATCATTCACCCTTAAATATGATCTCGTTTTTATGGATCAAGCCTAACTTTTCCTTTGCATACCATTCAGCAAATTCATCTGTTTTCATGTACTCGCTATACTCATCGAGTTCTTTGCTTCGCGCCTTTTCCTCGGCAATCTTTTCCTCGAGGAGCTGCTGCTGTGCCAGATTCTGGGCGTTTTGCTCTGCCAAACTATTTCCACCAATCCAGGTCATCACGCTTAACAGTACTACTGTCACAAGTGCCAGTGCGATCCATTTGCGATTGGCTCTCCTTCGGGCTGCCATCTTTCCTGTCAATATTCTCACCTCTCTTATTGCGGCTATGTTTATCCTCTCTTTTTATCATACTTTCTTTTTGTGTCTTTTTCAACCTCTTTTTTTCCATTTTTCGCCTCTCCAGACGTTTTTTTCGCCATGCACGGCAACTTCTTTGCATTTTAAGTCGTTTTTTTCTAATCTTACAAAACAGACTGCCTGTCAGCTTTGCCGGACCAAGCTGATACAATGCCATCCCAACTGCAATTCCAATCAGAGAAAAGAGTCTCGGTGTTCCATTATTCTCCCGAAATAAAAGACCAAACATCAAAAAACTTCCAAACGTCCAAAACAATACATCCTGCACGTCCAAAAGAAGCTTTGGCTGACGAAATACACGGCGAAAAAAAATAATCGGCTCGTAGCCAAGCCGCATCAAAAATCCCAGCAGAAATGATCGCATAAAAAACACAAGCTCGCCTGCAACACCTCCGATTACCTTAGCAGCCTCTTCCAAAATGATTCCCCCTGACTCTGGCCTTTTTGCTCCTGATATTCCAGACTGCTCACACAGCCCTCCACCTCAATGATCCCCTTGTCTAATGCAAGCTGCTTCATATGAAGACCATCACCACGTATCTCTAATGCCTTGTCTGTCGTATTGATTTGTATGATATGTTCGTCATACGCAATCACATCAGTTACACCGGTGATTTTTAGGCTCCTTCTGTGCTCTAAAATCAGACAGTGTTCGCGCTCAATATATTCCTGATCTTGATTTTGTTCCAAAAAAAGACCCCCTAACAATCGGATTTTCCGGTATACCGGTCTATTCCAATATATTAGGGAGCCGCTGATATTATGCTATTGCTCTTAAAGATATTCAAACATTTCCTTTGCATCTTCTTTACGGATTGTCTCCTGCACACTCGTGATACGCACCTTAACTGTTTTATTACCAAAGGCAATCTCTATAACATCTCCAACCTTCACGTCTGCGCTCGCTCTTGCCACTTTATCGTTAAGCATAACGCGTCCGCTGTCACAAGCTTCATTAGCTACCGTTCTGCGCTTAATGATGCGAGATACTTTCAGATACTTATCCAAACGCATATTAATCTCCTTCTAGTTAAAATTCCCCCTACAACGCAAATGCATTTTAGGGGGAATTTTTGCACTTTTTTCGCTCAGATTTTAAAAATCATTACGCGTTAATTGCATCCTTTAATGCCTTTCCAGCCTTAAACTTCGGATTCTTAGATGCTGCGATAGTCATGGTCTCACCACTTCTCGGGTTTCTTCCCTCTCTCTCTGGACGCTCTGCTACCTCAAAAGTTCCAAAGCCAACCAACTGCACCTTATCTCCAGCCTTTAATGCACCTTCTACTACTGCTGTGAAAGCCTCAATTGCCTTCTCTGCGTCAACCTTCTTTAATCCAGCCTGCTCTGCAACTGCTGCTACTAACTCCTTCTTGTTCATTTGAAACTCCTCCTTACATCTCATACGGTAAGACCAGCAAAATATCCTTTAGCTAAAACTGACTTTTGCTTTCTCTTACACGCTTTTTTCCTCATTTTGCATATCTTTTTTAATGCTTTTTTACTGTAACACACGTTATAAGGTTTTTCAAGTCCTAAAAGAAAAAAGTTATGCAGCGGTTCACCTTAATCACGGTGCTATGTCACGAAAGCCCTACGGTGCCTCACCCCTCCATTTGCTTTCCCAAGAAGGAAGCTGCGCAAGCAGCTGCTTTATATTCTGTCTCGCTAAAATGAATCTGATTTTCGCGGCTATATAAAATGACAGCACCTATACAGTCTCCCTCGCAGCAAATCGGATAGATGGCCTGTGCACTGTAGCTGTCTTCGTCTCCGCTTATCAGCGGAATTGTCTTTTTATCTAATCCGGCCTGGATGCTGTTTTCGCGATTGATGATCATTTCTTCGAGCTGCCTACTTATTGTTTTTCCAAGGAGTTCTCTTTTTCCGCCGCCTGCCACCGCAATGATCTGATCGCGGTCAGACACTGCTACCTTTTGATTCATGGTCTGCGCAACAGACTCCGCATATTGTTTTGCAAAGCTGCCTAACTCCATCATTGGAGAATATTTTTTTAGAATAATCTGCCCTTCCCTGTCTGTAAAAATTTCAAGCGGTGTGCCTTCTGCAAGACGCATAGTTCTTCTGATTTCCTTTGGAATCACCAGTCGTCCAAGTTCATCCACACGGCGCACAATTCCTGTTGCTTTCATATTTTCCAATTCCTCCTGATTTGTATTTCTAATCATTTTAACTATTCCATATTTTGCGTTGTATGGGTAGTATATGGAAAACAGGAAATTTTATACGCAGCAAAAATTACATTGGGTGACCATGGGGACAGGTACGGTGGTTTGATTATTGTCCCTGGTGGCTCAAGTTTGCAAACCTTTGTTCTTTCCTCGACTCTACTGCATTCTAATAAACACACAAAAAAAGCCTGAAAGCTCTTTTCTTGAACTTTCAGACTTTTTAATATCATGATGTTTTTATGGACACATATCGAGCCAGTAGGGACACATTTTTAGCCACCGTCCCTGTCACCATGGTCACCGTGCGTACACAACAGCCTCATATGGTCTGAGTGTGGACTCGTCTGTATCCTTGTAATTCTGGATAAGGATGTTCTTTGCTGCATGAATCTTTTCCTGAAGCTCTGCCGGGATGGCAGCATTTGTGTCGGAATCGTTGCAAAGTACAAGCAGCTGTTTATCACCGAGTGTTCTGGTATATGCGTAAATCTGCGGATGATCTGGAATCAATACGTCATACACACCGTTCACCATAACTTCGTTTGTATGGCGAAGTGCAATCAGCTTTTTATAATAAGCAAAAACAGAATCTGGATCGTTTACCTGTGCGGCTGCGTTGATTGTTTTGTAGTTTTTATTTACCTGCAGCCATGGTGTGCCTGATGTAAAGCCGCCATTGTCAGATGCGTCCCACTGCATTGGTGTACGTGCATTGTCACGTCCAACTGCCTTGATATAGCCCATAACTGTTTTGGCCGGGATATTTTCTTTTGTTGTCAGCTCTTTGTAAGCATTGAGACTTTCAATATCACGATAATCTGCGATATTTTCCATGTAGGCATTTGTCATGCCAAGCTCCTCACCCTGATATACATATGGCGTACCCTTCTGAAAATGAGTCATAGTTGCAAGCATCTTGGCTGACAGCTCACGGTACTGCTCACTATCATTTCCAAAGCGTGAAACACATCTTGGCTGATCGTGATTAGATAAAAACAAGCTGTTCCATGCGCATCCCTCTAAGTCCTTCTGCCACTTTGTAAAGTTTGCACGCAGCTCTGGCATAGTCATTGCCTCACCGTCCCACTTTCCATGATGGCACGGTTTCAGCGCACTTCCTGAAACATGCTCAAACTGGAAAATCATATCAAGCTCGCTGCCATCAATGTTTGCATATTTCTTTGCCTGCTCAGCATTTACGCCAGGACACTCACCTACAGTAATCAGGCGATACTTAGACAGCACCTTTTCGTTCATCTCACGCAGATATTTGTGGATGTTTGGGCCGTCACAGCTTGTGTTTCCAGTGTAGCCATTTCCATTCTCCGGTCCATCCGGCAAACCAGGATACTTGGAAATCATACTGATTACATCCATACGGAAGCCATCGATTCCCTTGTCGCACCACCAGGTCATCATCTTAAAGACTTCCTCGCGAACCTTCGGATTATCCCAGTTTAAATCTGGCTGCTTACGGGAGAAGGAGTGAAGATAAAACTGGCCTACACTCTCTACATACTCCCATGCTGAACCGCTAAAGCATGACTCCCAGCGGTTAGGCGGATTGCCGTTCTTGTCAGGATCTGCCCACATATAATAATCATGGTACGGGTTATCCTTGCTCTTCTTGCTCTCTATAAACCACTTATGCTCATCAGAGGTGTGATTAACAACAAGATCCATCATAATTTTTATATTAAGACTATGTGCCTTCTTTAGCACGCGATCAAAATCGTCCATGGTTCCAAAGTCGTCCATGATATCCTGATAATCACTGATGTCATATCCATTATCATCATTAGGAGATTTATAAACCGGAGACATCCAGATCACGTCAATGCCAAGCTCTGCCAGATAGTCAAGCTTCTCATAGATACCCTCTAAATCACCGATTCCATCTCCATTTGAATCCTTAAAGCTTCTCGGATAAATCTGATAAACTACCGCATTTTTCCACCATTTTTCGTTCATATGCTCCATAACCTCTTTCTACTAAATACTGTCTTTTATTTTAACATGATACTTATTCTTAATCTAATGCTGTCAAAATCTCCTTCACTGCTCCAAATACATCCTCTGGTGCATTAAGAAGTGTGAGCTGATCAAGCAAATATGCATCATTTCTTGATCCCTTCTTCTGGGCGATTGCATAGATCTGATCCTTTAAGCTAAACTCGATCTCTGCGCGATTTAACAGTTCAAAGATACGCTCAACCTGATGATTATCAGCAAGTGCAGTATTGTATGTAACGACTGTAATCTCACTTTCAATATCCTGCATAGGAAGAATTACTGTTGTGCACTGCTTGTCACTGTCATAAGAAGTCTCAAGCGTCTCATATGTGCCGTCTGCTTTCTTTTTCTGTGCCGTCATGCCTTGTGCTGTACCTGCAAATACAAGTTCATATGCACGTTCTGCCGGCATTCCTTCCTTCTTTGTCTTTTCTGGTGTGATCGTAAGAACAGCCTCATCGCCCCACTTATATGTAAATGTGGTTGAGCACCAAACATTATCTGTTGCTTCTTCGTCGAGTCTAAAGCTTCCGTCTGCACCTGCTGCCACGATAACCTTAAGAATCTCTGGATTATCAATCGCATTGCCCGTTGTGCGCGCATCAAGTGTGACAATGGCACCTGCCTTTGCCAGTACCGGAATGCTGTCAAGGCTGCGGTACAGCTCGATCTCACGATCTCCATTGTAAACTGTTCCTGTAAACAAATCAATCCAGGTTCCCTCTGGAAGAAGTGCCATAACCTTACCCATTCTGGTAGCTGTGCTTATTGGCTGTGTGATTGGATTTACAAGAATATCTGAGCCAAAATAGTATTCGTTCTTCATTCTAAATGCATCCCACTTGCCAGGATTCTGATAGTAAAGCGGCTGAATAAGCGGAATACCTTCCTCGCTTGCTCTGCGGTTCATCGTATGAAGATATGGGATCATCTGATGGCGCAGACGAAGGAACTTGTCCATGATCAATTCCACTTCCTTGCGATAGCGCCATGGCTCTTTGCCGTTAAACTCGCAGCAGGTGCTGTGAAGACGCATAATCGGGGAGAATACACCAAGCTGCAGCCAGCGAAGTGCAAGCTCATCATTCTTGTAGCCCATCATGTGACCACCAATGTCGTGGCTCCACCAACCATAGCCGATATTGGAGGCTGTTGCGGTGAAGTACGGCTGGAAATCTAATGATTCCCATGTAATCACCGTGTCACCTGAAAATCCGACTGGATAACGATGGCTTCCCGGACCGGCATAGCGGGAGAAGATAAGTCCCTTGCCGTCCTTTTTCTGGCTGTGCATTGTATGATAGTGATTGAGCATCCACAGCGGGTCTAGGCCCGGGATCGCGGTGTTAGTACCCTGCTGCCAGTCGATCCACCAGAAGTCAACACCGTCTTTTTTCTCGATCTTCTCATAGACATACTTAAAATAGCCTTCAAGCAACTTTCTGTTCGTAAAATCCATCAAAACAGGCTCGCCCTTTTCCTGATCCACGCCCATGTAGGCAGCAAATTCCGGATACACATCCTCAAATGCCCTGACACCGTCTGCCGGATGATCATTTAACGTTACCTTCATGCCTCTTCTATGCAGGTTGTCGGTAAAACGCTTTGGATCCGGGAAGAAGTCCTTGTTCCATGTGTAGCCTGTCCAGCCTGCTCCATATTTCTGGTCGATCTCAGTCAAATGCCAGTCCATGTCAATTACACCAACGGTAAATGGAATATTCTCTTTCTCGAAGCGGTCCATCAGCTCGAGATACGATTTCTCCGTATATTTATAGTAACGGCTCCACCAGTTGCCGAGTGCATACTTTGGAAGGATCGGGGTTGCACCAGTCAGCTTATAATAATCTTTCAGGCAGCCCAAATAGTCGGTACCGTATCCAAAGTAATATAAATCCTCTGCGTCAATGTCTTCTCTTCTTTCAATCCAACCGTCTTCTGTCAGCAGCATGGAGCCCTTATCAGAGATAACAGCCCAACCTTCCATGGAAAACAGACCGTCCTGCAGTGGAATCTCGCCATTTGCCTGATCAAGTGTACGGGTGGTTCCCTTCAGGTTATGTCCGGTATCGCCGTAATGCCATGTGGACTCATAGATGACTTTTTGATTTCTCTGCTCGATACGCAGGTTGTTTCCAGCAAATCTGCCTCCAGTGTAGACAAGTCTTGCCTTGTCAGTCTCAATGATCAGCTCGCCGTTTTTCTCATTTACAGTGTATTCCGGCACATCAAAGGTTCTATTTACAACCATCTGAGTCTTCTTGTCTACAAACACACCTTTTTCGCTGTATTCCATACGAATCATGCTCGGTGTTAGTACGGTAAAACGATAATTCTCGCCCTGTACAATTGCATTTTTTACGTTCATTTTTCATATTCTCCTTATATTATGATTCTTTGCTTTAGTATAAAGCATAATTCTACATATTTCTTGCAATATTGTTCCTATTTATAACACAATCCTGCTGTGTTCTATTTTTTATCCTGCTGCGTAATCCACACCTCTGATATTGCGCCAAAGTTCTCATCCATATTAGATAAGTGAAATTCTGCCTGCTCGCCGTATATAAAATTTAAACGTTTTTTGATGTTTTGAAGGCCAACATGGCGGCGGTCATTGTAATAGATTTCGCCATTATTTTCAATTTTTTCAAGGACTTCCGCCGAAAAACCTTTGCCATTATCCGACACACAAATATAAAGACATTCTGCATCATTATGTTTTTCTTTTGTGATAAACAAAGAAATTTCTCCTTTTCGTTCTGGTGTCAGACCATGCGAAAATGAGTTTTCCACAAGTGTCTGCAAAAGAAGCACCGGAATTTCAATATCTCCAAGTCCATCATCTACCATGCAATCAAATTGAAAATAGTCTTCACCGTAGCGAAAGCGCTGAATGCTGATGTGATACTCCCGCGCGTTCTTGCGAACGGGTGGGGCTTCTTGAGACATGGTAGAACGCCTCAAAGGGCCATCACAAGCCCTCTACACCCTGTTACGAGCTTACCT
>OGQJ01002415.1_pt1 | contig 14416 bp, 11 predicted proteins | sample 1553161 | NCBI WGS metagenome assembly OGQJ01 (sample SAMEA2579923, study PRJEB22360) | human gut metagenome | biome: human gut; feature: human-associated habitat; material: faeces | place: Denmark | collected 2008/2010 | reverse complement strand
CTGCCGTTGGTGTATCCCCTGTATTTTCTCCGTTGTCCGCATCCGGTGTCGGAGTTGCCGTTGGTTCCTCCGCCGGCGTTACGGTCGGCTCTGCGTCCGGCGTTTCCGTCGGTTCTACCGTTGGCTCTGCGTCTGGGGTCACCGTTGGTTCTGCGGTCGGCTCTGCATCCGGCGTTTCCGTCGGACCCGGAGTTGGTGTTACGGTATCTTCTGCCGCATCCGGTGCCGGAGACTCGCCTGGCGCAAGCGTTGGTGTTTCCGAAACCGTTTCTTTTGCTTTTTCTGCTGCCAGAACAGCCTCATATCCGGCTTCTGTCACCACGATTTCATCTGCCGCAAAAACGGTATCTGTTACTCTTCCCCAGAAGTCTGTTTTCTGCTGTTTCTTTCGATACGTTTCCAGCTCTTTTTCATCCATGCCGACGAATACCAGATATTTTTCTGCTGCTTCCTCCGCTGCCGTTTTGCTGGTATCTGCAGTAGTGTTTTTTTCGGTTGTTTTCCCGTCCGCCTGCAGTTCTGCCGCTGCAGCTGCAAGAAGCTCCTGTGCTTTTTCCACGGTTTTTACTGCTGTCTCTGCCGTTGTACCGTCTGCCGTATCATCGCCGGTTTTCAGATTCACATAAACGGCTGCCCGTTTTGTCTTTGTCTCTGTACCGTTCTCCGTTCCGGAGACAGTTTCGTTCTGTACTGCGCTTTTTTCCGTTCCTGCCGATGCGCTGGCACGGAGCGGAACTGCATCGGAAAATACCAGTGTGCCCGCAAGGACAGCACCCATCACTTTCCATGCCTGTTTTTTCTTCATTGCGTTTCTCCTTATGTTCTCTTGATCTATCCTAAAAAAATCTGTCTTTTTGTGTCATAATTTCGCATTACAGCATTATAGCACAAGAAAGAATCCCGCGCAAGGCTGAAGTCGCCTTGAAACGCGGGATTCGTGAATCACTTTCTTACGCAGTGAAACAGCAAGTGTTTCACTGCTGGGTGAACAGTAACGCGGGATTCTCATCTGCTTTTATCGCTTTTTAGTTTGTTTCCATTCTCGTTGTCGTAAGCTGATCCGGGGATAAATTCAGGATTTCCATAAACTCATCACCTGTGATCGTCTCTTTCTCATACAGATATTTTGCCAGCTCGTGGAGTTTCGGCATGTTATCTTTTAAGAGCTGCTCTGCTTTGTCGTACTGTTTTCTGACTGCTGCAACAACCTTCTCATCAATCTGTGCTGCTGTCGATTCGGAGCATGCCAGGGAAGTGTCACCGCCGAGGTACTGGTTCGTTACCGTCTCAAATGCAACCATACCAAATTCCTCGTTCATACCGAAGCGGGTGATCATGGATCTTGCCACCTTCGTTGCCTGCTCGATATCGTTCGAAGCACCTGTCGTGATGGAATGGAACACCAGATCCTCTGCCACACGGCCGCCGGTCAGCGTTGCAATCTTGTTTTCCAGCTCTTCGCGGCTCATCAGGTTGTGCTCATCTTCATCCACCTGCATCGTATAGCCGAGGGCGCCGGACGTACGCGGGATAATGGTGATCTTCGTAACCGGAGCGGAATGGCTCTGCAGTGCTGCGACGAGTGCATGGCCGACCTCGTGGTAGGAAACGATCAGTTTCTCTTTGTCGGTCATGATCTTATTCTTCTTCTGGTATCCGGCGATGACAACCTCAACGCTCTCCTCCAGATCCGCCTGGGTGACGAATTTTCTTCCATCACGGACGGCACGGAGTGCTGCCTCGTTGATCATATTGGCAAGTTCTGCACCAGAAGCACCGGATGCCATACGTGCGATCGCATTGTAATCGACATTGTCGCCCACGCGGATGTTTTTCGCATGGACTTTCAGGATTTCCTCACGGCCTTTTAAGTCAGGCAGTTCAACCGGCACACGGCGGTCGAAACGGCCCGGACGAAGAAGTGCCGGGTCCAGGGAATCCGGACGGTTCGTCGCTGCCAGAATGACAACACCTTTTTTGCCGTCAAATCCATCCATCTCGGCAAGAAGCTGGTTCAACGTCTGCTCTCTCTCATCGTTTCCGGAAAATCCGCCGCCGTCACGCTTTTTACCAACGGTATCAATCTCATCGATAAACACGATACAAGGTGCTTTCTCATTTGCCTGCTGGAACAGGTCACGCACCTTTGCAGCTCCCATGCCGACGAACATCTCGACGAACTCGGAGCCGGAGATGGAGAAGAACGGAACGTTTGCCTCACCGGCTACGGCTTTTGCCAGCAGTGTTTTACCGGTTCCAGGAGGGCCAACAAGCAGTGCTCCTTTCGGCATTTTTGCACCAATTTCTTCATATTTTTTTGGATTATGCAGGAAGTCAACAATCTCCTGTAAAATTTCTTTTGCCTCATCCTCTCCGGCAACATCTGCAAATTTAATGCCGGTTTCGGACTGTACATAAACCTTGGCGTTGCTCTTTCCAAAGCTCATCGCATTTCCCATGCCGCCCATCATCTTGCTCGTCATGCGTTTCATCAGCCACTGTCCGAGCGCAACCATCGCAACGATCGGTATTACCCATGTTAAAAGAAATTCCATGAGCGGCGACATCTGCTCTATGATCGGCGTTCCGAATTCGGTAATACCTGCCTCATATAAACGGTCTACCAGCTTGTAATCATTCATCACACCCGTCTTATAATAATTCGCCGGGCTTGATTTGTCGCTGAAAATAATCTCATTTGACTGGATCTGGACTTCGCTGATTTCGTTGTTATCTACCATCTGCAAAAATTTTCCGTAATCAACTTCTGTTACTTTGGGCTCGAGAAGTCTCGGGAAAAGCAGAAGATTTAACAGCAGAATGACGATCAGCGCAATCACATAATAAAAAATTATGGGTTTTTTCGGTTTTTGCACCTGCTTCATCTGTATCCCCTCCTGTTTCTTGATTTTCTTTCTTTTTTAGTAGCATAAACTTTTCTTTCGCTAAAATCAATCAAATTCTGACATTTCATGAAACTTTTATACTTTTTTATATTTTCGCTATAAAAAGGTAAGTTTCTTGCTTTTCCATCTGTTTTCGGCTATACTTGCGAAAGACTGGGAAAGTCTCTTTTTGAAATTTTGCCCCGAAATGACGGGGTTCATTCGATAAAAAAGCTATAGAAACGGAGGTTTTGTGTATGGGACACAGGTTTACATATGTGGTTTCGCCGGAGGAGGAACGGGAAAATCTGACTGTGGAATGGTTTCTCCGCCGGCATGGATATTCGCGCCATATTATTACGGGCTTAAAACGCACAGAGGACGGCATTTTCCGAAACGGCGTCCGCGCCTGGACGAGCCAGGCCGTGCACGCCGGGGATGTGATCGAAACGCACCTTGTCGAAACAGAACCCTACACGGTGCAGAACGGCGATACCATCCGCCTGTTTTTGAGTGACGACCAGTTGGAAAGCCGCCCCACCCCCGCCGCCGTGTTTGTGTATGAGGATGACGACATCCTCGTTGTGGATAAACCCGCTGATACGCCGATTCATCCGTCGATTGGAAATTATGAAAATACGCTGGCAAACGGCATTGCATGGTATTTTGAACAGAAAGGTGAACCCTTCGTCTACCGCTGTATCAACCGCCTCGACCGCGACACCACCGGCCTTATCGTGCTCGCCAAGCACGCCTTAAGCGCCGCCGTTCTCTCCCAGGCCATGCGCTCCCGCGAAATCCACCGCACGTATCAGGCCTTCGCCCTCGGCGAAACCGCTGCATCCGGCACCATCGACGCCCCGATCGCCCGCCTCAACGGCTCCCTCATCCAGCGCACCGTCGACTTTGCCTCCGGCGAGCGCTCCGTAACCCATTACCGCACCCTCGCGCACTGCTCCGTTTTCTCCCACCTCGAACTCAACCTCGAAACCGGCCGCACCCACCAGATCCGCGTCCACATGGCTTACATCGGCCATCCGCTGCTCGGCGATACCCTCTATAACAAAACTCCCGGCACTTTCCCCCGCCAGGCACTTCACTCTGCATCGCTCTCCTTCGTCCATCCGATCACCGGAGAACCCTTAACCTTCCACGCACCACTGCCGGAAGATATGCAAAACCTGCTGACATAAACCAACCCCCGTGAGTTGCCGCTCACGGGGGTTTTGTTGTCCCTGATGGAACTGTCATGTCTTTTTGCCGGTGACATTATATCATACACAAAATTTAGTTTCAATCATCATTTTCATACAGTTCTGATTCTTGGTACTTCATCGATATGCAAATATTTGCTGATGCATTTCACAATCACATCATGATCCGAAACCTGTCCCATGCCGGACACTGCTACGGTTGCCACAACGCCGACTTCTTCCACGCAGATCGGAAAACCTCCGCCCAGCATTGCGTATTCCTTCGGGTCCAGTACCATCTGTTTTACGCTCTCCGGCGCATTCGTCGCTGCCATGTAAAGCTGCAGCGAACTCCGCTCCGTCAGAAGCACCGAATTGCTCTTCCGTCTCATCAGCTCCACATTGTGCGGCGTAATGCCGTTATCGCAATACTGGAATACAACTTCCCCGTTGCTTCTGCGGATCATGATGCCAACCTGTGCTCCGCGCCGTCTTGCCTCCATCAGGATCATCGTTCCCAGTTCCCATGCGTCTGCATTTGTAAAATGCGTAAACTGCAGAATATCCTCCTGCATATCGAGCACTTTCATCAGTTCATCCATTGTCATTGTCATACTTTTGCCCCGTCCTTTCTGCCATTTTATATTTTTTTAGCTTTTCGCCCCTCGTTTTCTGACTTTCAGTTTATCATTTTCCCAAATTCAAGTCAAGCCAGCCACCCCCGGCATTGGCTAACACGATATCACCGAAAAGCAAAAATTCCACGCCGCAGAAGTTCCCTCCCACAGCATGGAATTTCTCATTTTTATTTTTCTACCATAATACACTTCCGCGGGCAGTTCTCCGCGCAGAGGCCGCAGCCCGTACATTTTGCCGGGTCGATCTCCGCGCGCTGGTCCACAACGTGAATTGCATCCGACGGGCAGTTCTTCTCGCACTTCTTACATCCGATACAGCCGATCTCACACACTGCCATCACCGCCTTGCCCTTCTCGGTTGAGCGGCATTTCACCGTGATCTTCTGCTCATACGGAATCAGGTCGATCAGATTTCTCGGACAGGCCTTCACGCAGGCACCGCATGCCTTGCACGCTTCGCCGTCCACAACGGCAATGCCGTTTTCAATATGGATCGCATCAAACTTACATGCCTTCACGCAGTTTCCAAAACCAAGACATCCGTTTCCGCAGCTCTTCGGACCACCGCCCGGTACAAAACCAGCGTAGGAGCAGTCCCTTGCACCCGTGTATTCATACTTGTTCTTTGCCACGTCACACGTACCGGCGCACCGTACCACTGCTTTTCTGCGCTCCTGTGCTCCGGCTTCCTGTCCCATAATGGCACCGATCGCTGCCGCAACCGGAGAACCGCCGACCGGACAGACCGAAATCGGGGCTTCACCCTTTACCACTGCAGCCGCCGCTCCGTCACAGCCCGGGTAACCGCAGCCGCCGCAGTTGTTGCCCGGCAGCGCTTCACGGACCTTCGTCTCGCGCTCGTCCACTTCCACATAAAACTTCTTTCCGGCAATTCCAAGGAGAATACCAATCAAAAGGCCGGTTCCACCCACCATCAGGGTGGCTGCTAAAATACCATTCATCTCTTCATCCCTCCTAGATCATTCCGGAAAATCCCATAAATGCCATTGACATCAGCATAGCCGTAAGAAGAACGATCGGCATTCCTTTGAATGACTCCGGGATATCGTTGTACTCCATCTTTTCCCGCAGGCCAGCCATCAGCACCATGGCAATCGTAAAGCCAATTGCGGTTGCCAGACCGTAAACCGTACCCTGCAGAATCGTGTAATCCTTCTGTACGTTGATGAGTGCCACACCGAGTACCGCGCAGTTTGTTGTAATCAGCGGAAGGTAAACGCCGAGCGCTCGGTACAGAGACGGAATCATCTTTTTCAGGAACATCTCAACGAGCTGTACCAGCGCCGCGATGACAAGAATAAAAACGATCGTTTTCAGATAATCAAGTTCTGCCGGTGCCAGGATAAATTTGTAAATCAGACTTGTCACAAATGAAGAAATCGTGAGGACAAAAATAACCGCTCCGCCCATGCCGGCCGCCGTATCCATCTTTTTGGAAACACCGAGGAAAGCACAGATGCCGAGGAACTGGCTTAAGACAACGTTGTTCACCAGCGCCGCACCGATCGCAATTAAAATCAGTTCTTTCATTTCGCTTCCTCCTTTCCTTTCACAGCCTGGCAGTATGCCTTATTGGCGCATGCCATACAGCCGGTCTCTTCTGCCGGGACTGCCGGTTTTCCGGTTTTTTCTAACTTCTGGCGTTTGATGCGGTTCTGCACCGCAACGAGCATTGCCAGCACAAGGAATGCACCCGGCGCCATGATGAAGATGTTGACCGGCTCGTAAGCACTCGGCATTACCTGGATACCGAACAGGGTTCCGGCTCCGATCAGCTCACGGAACATACCGATCAGGGTCAGGCCGACGGTAAATCCAAGGCCCATGCCGATACCATCAAATAAAGACGGGATCGGACCATGTTTTCCAGCATATGCCTCGGCGCGTCCCAGGATGATACAGTTTACAACGATCAGCGGGATGTAGATGCCAAGGGCGGAATAGAGTGCCGGAATAAAACCTTCCATCAAAAATTCCACGATGGTTACAAACGATGCCACAACAACGATGTATGCTGGCATACGCACGCCGTCCGGGATGATTTTCCGAAGCAGGGAAATCATCAGGTTGGAGGCGGTCAGGATGACCATCGTCGCAAGGCCCATGCCGATACCGTTCTTTGCAGAAGTGGTAACCGCAAGCGTCGGACACATACCCAGCATCATGACGAAGGTCGGGTTTTCTTTTATGATACCATTATAAAGCCGTTCCAGCGGCGTATCTTTTCTCATGAGTTCCCTCCCTCTCCGGAAAGCAGACCGGATTCGTTGCAGTAGTTAAAACAGCAGATTCCTGCATTGACACCGTTTGTTACAGCGTTCGTTGTCAGAGTTGCTCCGCTCAGCGCATCGATTTCATCATCCGCGGATGCGCCGGATTTTGTGTAGGAGAATGCTTCTACGTTTTTATCCTTGAACTGATTCTTGAAATCGTCTGTGTCGGCACGCATACCAAGGCCGGCCGTCTCGGAAAGTGACAGGAAAGAGATTCCTTTTGTCGTTCCGTCCGATGCAATTCCCATCGAGAACTGCATGCCGCCGCCATAGCCTTCGGTTGTGGAGATGATCTCAACCAGGCCGATCGTCGCGCCGGATGCGTCTTTTGCAAGCAGCAGTTCGTCAATCGTCTGTGCTTCAAAACCGTGGCCGATCAGTGCTGCCGTAAGCTCTGCCTGTTCTGCATCGCTCATTGTTACTTCTTCAAAGGAAGCTGCCTCCGGGAATACGTTCTGGCAGGATTCCTGTTTTTCTTTTTCCTGCTGTTTCTGGATCGGCTCTAAGGTTACCTGGTGGGCCGCACCGAGAAGCAGGCCGGCGGTCAGCGTGATCGCCGCAAGAATCAGTGCATTTTTTATAATTTTGTTCATGCTTTTTTCTTGCCTCCTCTTCCGAATCCAACCGGCACGGTCACACGCTCAATGAGCGGAACTAGAAGGTTGGTAAAGATGATAGCATAGGAAACGCCCTCTGCCGAATTTCCAAAGATACGGAATACGCCGGTCAGAAGACCTAAAATGACCGCATAGATATACTGTCCCTTCTTTGTGATCGGGCGGGTAACGTAATCGGTTGCCATGAACCATGCGCCGAGCATCAGACCGCCGCCCAAAAGATGCGCGCCAAGGAAGTTGATATCAAAACCGTGGCCGCCGAAAAGCAGGGCGAACAAAAGCTCTGTTCCGATGTAGATGAGCGGAATATTGAGGTCAATCACATGAATGCAGACAAGGAAAATGCCGCCAATCAAAAGGGCCAGTGCGGAAGTCTCACCGATCGTTCCGGCCGTATTTCCAAGGAACATGGACAGCAGATTCACCTGCTCTCCTGCTTTTGCTGCGGCGAGCGGTGTCGCACCGGATACGGTATCCACGAGGTGTGCGGCTGCCGGGGCAGCGAAGTTGGTCATATGACCCGGGAAAGAAATCAAAAGGAAGCATCTTCCTGCAAGCGCCGGGTTCATAATGTTCTGGCCAAGACCGCCGAAAAGCTGTTTTACGACGAGAATTGCAAACACACCGCCGATCACCGGCATCCAAAGAGGCGCCTGCACCGGCATGTTCATGGCCAGCAGAAGGCCGGTTACCAGTGCACTGCCGTCGGCAATCGTCACCGGTTTCTTCATTCCTTTTTCATACAGATATTCCGTCAGGGGACAGACTGCCATCGAAATCGCAATCAAAAGCAGTGCCCGAAGGCCGAAATTCCAGACTCCCACGCAGGCTGCCGGGGCAAGGGCAAGCAGGACGGCAAACATGATTTTATCCGTCGTCACCTTGGACCGCGCGTGTGGGGAAGATGATACGTGTAATAATCCATTCATATGTAAGATCCCCCTATTTCTTCTTTCTCTTTGCCAGAAGCACTTTACGCATTGAGCTGATTTCCTGCGTCAGCGGACGTCTTGCCGGGCAGATAAAGGAACAACAGCCACATTCACAGCACTCCATTCCGCCGTATTTCAGGAACTTCTCTTCCTCTCCATGCTCCGCAAAAACGGAAAGGCGGGCCGGAAGAATCTGACCCGGACAGACGGAAACGCAGCGTCCGCAGTTGATGCAGGCAGATGGTGCCAGCGCAGATACTTCATCCTCCGTAAGGCAGGTCAGTGCAGATGTTGTCTTGGTTACAGGAACCTCCATTGTAAACAGGGCTTTTCCCATCATCGGACCGCCGCAGATGATCTTGGATGCCTCGTTTTTCAGACCACCTGCCTGCTCTAAAAGTTCGGATAAGAGCATGCCGACCGGCACTTCAAAGTTGCACGGATTCTGTACGGCATCTCCTGTCACGGTAACGATACGGCTCATCAGCGGTTCGCCGAAGCGGACTGCCTGGTAAATAGCGGTCACGGTATCGATGTTATCCACGATACAGCCCGCGTCCGCCGGCAGCATGGAGGAATTTACCTTTCGCCCCGTTGCTGCATAGATCAGCATACGCTCGGCACCCTGCGGGTATTTCGTTTTAAGTTCCAGAACCTCAATGTTATCCTCCGGAAGCAGCAGCTCACGGAACTTCACGATACAGTCCGGTTTGTTGTCTTCAATGCAGATGACTCCCTTTGCCCTCGGGAACATATGCAGCATAATTTTTAAACCTCCGATCACCTTTTCCGGCTCCTCGATCATTCTGCGGTAGTCGCTTGTCAGATATGGTTCGCACTCGGCACCGTTGACAAGAATGTGGTCAATCGCTGACGGATCTTTCGGTGATACCTTGACGTGTGTCGGGAAACCCGCACCTCCCATTCCGACGATTCCGGCTTCTTTGATCTTCTTCCGGATCGTATCTGCGTCGAGTTTTTCCCAATGAGGGCACTCCTCAAATGCTTCTTTTTCATACATCCCATCGTTCTCCACAACGATGCAGTCCACCGGAGAACCGGCCGCGGAAACTTTTTTCTCAATTCCTTTTACCGTGCCGGAAACCGATGCGTAAACAGGAGCCGAAACAAATCCTCCCGCTTCTGCGATTTTCTGTCCCGCTTTTACATGGTCGCCTTTTTGTACGATCGGCACAGCAGGCGCTCCGATGTGCTGTGACACTGCGTAATACAATAAGTTGCCCGGCTGCGCTTTGACAATCGGTTTGTCCTTGGAGAGCTCTTTTCCCTCGTACGGGTGAACGCCGCCATGAAAAGTATTTCTTTTCTTCTGAAACATGCTTTTCACCTCATCCTTTCTCTTTTCTATGCTGCATTTATCAATTCACAGCCTTTTTTCGGTTTTTTATGCAAAAAAGGCTGGTGCATTGCCCTGATTATTCCGGTTATTCATATCGGACTTCTTTTAACAGGAGTCCGCATGCCGGTGCAAGAAAACCCGCACTTTCGCGATTTTTTGCTTTGAGAAGCTCCGTCATTGATACGATATCCCGTTTTCCCATCCCGGCCTCCACAAGCGTTCCGGTCAGGATCCGCACCATGTGGTACAGAAAACCGGTTCCGGTATAGGAAATGGTAAGAATCCCGTCTTTCTCGCAGAAATCAATTCCGGTAATCGTCCGTACCGTCGATTTTTTCATACGTTTGTTGGCACAGAAGCTCCTGAAATCATACGTTCCGATAAACGCTTTCGATGCTTCTTTCATTTTTTCCACATCGAGCGGTGCTTCCGGAAAATACACGTATTTCCGCTCGAAAACATGCTTTCTGCCATCGATCACGATACGGTATTCGTATGTTTTGTCCACCGCATTCAGACGGCTGTGGAAGCGCTCCGGCATCCGCGCGAGGCTGGTGACTTCGATGTCTTCCGGCAGATAATGATTGATTGTCTGCAGAAGTTCTTCATCGGATAGATCGGTATGGAACTTTGCATTTGCAACCTGTCCCGCCGCATGGACGCCGGCATCGGTTCTGCCCGCGCCGTGAATCTCCACCGGCTCTCCTGCGATCCTGGACAACAGCGTTTCGAGCTTGCCCTGAATCGTGTTGTCCGTATTTCCCTGCTCCTGCCAGCCGTTATAGCGCGTGCCGTCGTACTGCAGGATCATTTTATAATTCATCTTTTTCTCCTTTCCAAAGTGGCCGCTTATCATTCGGCATCCATGCTTTTCTCAATCAAAAAAGCCCGCAGCGCAGGACTTCGTGCCAGATTTGCTTCAAACAGTACCACTTCTGCTCCGCCCGGAAAGCTGTTCTGTAAAAATTCAGCGGCACGGCGGATCTGCAGCTTCACATCTTTTACTTTCTTCTCCGCTTTTTCCTGTTCCAGTTCACATACCGTTTCAAAAAGCTCTTTCATCTGATCCGGATCGTTTTTGCGACATTTTTTAGCGGTCTCCTCGAGTTTTTTTAACTTTTTCAAGACCCGCGCATTCGTTTCTTCCTCGTCCTTTTTCAGCAGTCCCTGCTTTTTGCACACTGCAAATCCCTGCTCTTTCTGCCGCAGCCAGGATGCGTATGTCTCATCTTTTTTCTGCCTGCAAAGCCCGGTAAACTGGCGAAAGCACTCGGAGAGCTCCTTTGCCGTGTGCTCCTGCTTCTGGCAGGCGGATGCCTCTTTCTGAAGTGCCGCATGAAGCAGAGACAGCAGTACAGATCGCTCTTCTGCGGAACCATTTGCCGCCATCTTCTGTTTTTCTGCCATGATTTTTCCGGAAAATGCACCGGTCAGAATCTCCTCTACACCGTAATCCTGTCCATATTTTTCGTAAATCCTGTAGTACGAGCTGAATTCCTCCGCCGTCTTTTCTTCCTGCAAATATTGTCCGATCAGTGCTTCGTCGACCGGAAAATTCAGGATTTCATAACTTTTCAGCACTGCCGACAAATCCTCCCAGCCGCGTGCCGTTACAAAACGCTTTTCATCCGCTTCCTGCGAAACAGAATAAAAATGGTCACTGTGTGCCATAAGGTACGTTGTCACAGCACTGTGGATCTGATTTTTCTCTGCATAGGAAATCCACGCGGAAAGCTCAGGAAGCACCTCGATCTTCCTCACACGGTCAAGCGTTGCCACATCAAATTCCCGCACAGATTTATTATATTCCGGCGGATTTCCGGCGGCCACGATCAGCCAGTCATCCGGGATGTGCTGATTGCCGAATTTTTTGTCCTGCAAAAGCTGCAGCATTACCGGAGCGAGGGTCTCGGAGACGCAGTTAATTTCATCGAGAAAGAGGATACCCCGCTTCTTTCCGGTCTGCTCCATGCAGTCATAGATCGAGGCGATGATCTCGCTCATCGTGTATTCCGTTGTATGTACCATTTTCCCTTCGATTCCACGTGTGCAGATCTCCGGAAGGCCCATGGCACTCTGACGCGTATGGTGTGTCATCGTGTAGGCAACAAGCCCCACACCGCACTCTTCTGCGATCTGCTCCATAATTGCCGTTTTTCCGATGCCCGGCGGGCCGATCAGGAGAATGGGACGCTGCTGCCGGAGGGGAACCAGTAGATTACCGGCTTCGTCTCTTGCAAAGTATGCGCGCAGGGCTTTTTCAATTGTCTCTTTTGCTTCTTGTATGTTCATATGTTCTCTCTTATCTTGTGCACTCTTTATGTACTCTCGAAATCTTTCTGTGTTTGATTTTGCGATATGCTTTTTTGTCAGTTATGTTCAAAGAGTACATTCTTCTGTCAGCAGTTTTTTTGCCCATTTTGGGACAAGATTCATTTTTTCGGTCTGTCTGACAAAGACAAATGCCGTCTCGTAATCGGGCTTTTGTTCGGGATAAATTCCGTCTCCGTCGGTAAAATAGATCAACGCTTTTAAGTTTCGGAATACATGCTGTTTCCGCAACTCTTCCACTTTCTGAAAGACAGGACGGAAATCGGTTCCGCCCCGGCCCTTGATGGTAATTGTTTCACGGTAAGCTTCCCATTCTTTCGGTGAATGGATCATCGTGACATCCTGTACGAAGCTGTCGCACTGGATCAGGCAGACGTTCCATCGGGAAAAGAAGTTTTCTTTTTCTTCAAGAATGCTGCGCGTCTCACCGAGAAATTTTGCTACGATTTCTTTTTTGCACGAACCGGATGTGTCGATCGCGATAACCAGCTCTTCGAGACGGTTTCCCTCTCGCGTCTCCGACGGCTCGATGAAAGGGAAATTTCCGTAATACATAAGCCCATAATGGTAAGCGACTGGATCGAAGCTGTCGAGATCCAGCTCCATTTCCTCGCGGGTAATGGTAAAGCGTTTCAGGAAGCGGCGGTAATCGTACGCTCTTTTTTCGATCCCGGACAGGGTTTCTTTTTTTCCACCACGGTTCCGGCCTCGCCGCAGGCCGCCGGTGCCGTAGTTTTCCGCCAACTTGCGGGCAGCACGTTTCCAGACTGGTTGAAAAGACTCGATAAGTTCCGGCTCTTTTCCCGGCACCATCCATGAAACCGGAGACTTTTTTTCTTTTTCCGGCATCAGCCATGAAACCGGGGACTGTTCTTCTTTTTCCGGCTCCGGTGTTTCTTTTCCAAACCGACGGATGCATTCCAGCAGCAGGTGCTGATAGCCTTCCTTGAGGAACGATGAATTTTCGGCACACATGCGGAGTACAAAATCGGAGTTAAAATATATCGTATGACCGTCGGATGTGATGGCTTTTGTCCTGTCGGACGGCTGATGACGAAAGAAAAGAATCGCTTCACCAAGTTCCGGGTACAGCCAGCAGAGGTTTTTGCGGGCTTCTTCGAAAAGCCGGAGCGCCAGCACTTCTTTTTCTTTTGTGGACTTTTCTTTTTGAACCGCAGCTTCTGTTTTTCTGCTTTCCGTATTCTCCTGCATCGGATCCTGTGAGCTCCGGTTCAGGAGAATGCGGAAGGCCTGCCATTTCTGCTGGTCGGCGGCAAGATTGAGAAAACGTTTTCGGTCTGCATCGGACAGCCATCCGGTCTGCAGAATATTTTCCAGCTTTGAAAAATCATCCTCACGAATCAGCATTTCGACAGCGGGACGGATACGTTTCCGCAGGTATGCGGTATATGCGGCTCGCTGTTCTTCCGGAAGATCCTGCGATTCACAAAAGCCGGAAAGTGCAGCCCGGAGGCGCTGCTGTTCGGATGTCGTCGTTCTGAAACTACTCCAGTCATCCATTTTATTCACTCCCTTACTCGCCGCGTTTTCTCACTTGCACTCAATCTTACGCTGCCGCGTAAGCGACATTCGTCGTTCGCCAACTGAAAATAAATTTTCGTTTGACTCACTTGCACTCAATCTTACGCTATCGCGTAAGCGACATTCGTCGTTCGCCAACTGAAAATAAATTTTCATTTGGCTCACTTGCACTCAATCTTACGCTATCGCGTAAGCAACATTCGTCGTTCGTCAACTGAAAATAAATTTTCATTTGACTCACTTGCACTCATTATATCGTCATTTTTGAGCATTGACAATGTTGGATCGTGTTATTTTTTTCACACTTTTACCATATTTTTATGATATACTTGATATTATAAAATACGATTGCAGTCGTAAAAGCGCAAAGGAGATCCTTTTTATGAACAAAGAAAACAGAAAAACTGCCAAGGAACGGCGTGCCAAAGAGCGGGAGCACGAAGCGAAAGTAGCGCATTACAAAAAGATCTGGAGCTGGGCCGGACCGGCTCTGATTGTCGTTGTGATCGTCGGCCTTATCATCGCCAGCGTACTCGATTCCAAACGACTCTCTGCCAAAAGTGCCTCGGAGGATACCTCCACAGCCTCATCGGCCGCATCCGCCTCATCAGCCTCCACTTCGGC
>OGQJ01002414.1_pt1 | contig 14434 bp, 15 predicted proteins | sample 1553161 | NCBI WGS metagenome assembly OGQJ01 (sample SAMEA2579923, study PRJEB22360) | human gut metagenome | biome: human gut; feature: human-associated habitat; material: faeces | place: Denmark | collected 2008/2010 | reverse complement strand
GGTTATCAGTCGCTCTCCTCACGGAGAGCGTGGATTGAAATGGCATTAAAAAAGCTATTTCTTTCTTTAAGTCTATGGTCGCTCTCCTCACGGAGAGCGTGGATTGAAATTTGGCACAAAAGGCGGCGAAAAAAATAACTGAAAGTCGCTCTCCTCACGGAGAGCGTGGATTGAAATCGCTCTGTGTATAGTTCGGTCGATGAAATCCATCAGGTCGCTCTCCTCACGGAGAGCGTGGATTGAAATTTATGTTTTTGTGACACTCACAATTAAAAATTGTGGTAGGACTGTGAAGAAATTTCTTTTGACATGTATAGTCAAAAGATGTATCAACATCTACATATCCTGTTCGTACAAAGTGGTTGTTTATGAAGGTTTTGTTGTCAAGATACATATAGCACATAAGATTATTTTCTGCATCATATTTTACAGTATCATACCTCAAGAATATCTTTCGTTTACGAAATTTCTCCTGTAAAAACCTGATGGCTTTTCCTTGATATAGCGGGTTAGACTTGATACCTAACAGACGAACTACAAGTCCATTGCTAAATTCGATTTTATCAGATGCAATTACTTGCTTTACGCTAAAGAGTTCATTGCGTTTTGTTTTTGTCTTATCAATCTTTGAACCAAAGAAATGTACTTTCTTGTTGTATCATCCAATAAAATATCAGCATTATGAATAACAACCAGTTTTCCAACAGCACTTTTTATAATGGATTTAATATCCTTTTGATAATCCAGATAGTTTATACACATGATACGAGAATCAATAGCCATACACTCCTGAATCTTATTATTTTATTATATCATAGCACTACATGAAAAGTACATACTGAAGTTGATATTTTTGTTAGTGGTAATATTCTTTTTTAGAAATCATCCACAAACAATCCAAAAATGGCTATATTTTCCTTGTAAGCGTTTTAATTGCATTCATAGAGTGATTTTGCTTATTTAAATTAAAAAACGATTACAGAGCATTTTCAGCAATTTTACAGATATATGCTTGGCTGTAACTACATCAAAAATCTGCAACCAAAATATGATATCTCATTTTCTAAATTCAAAGAATATATTCCGCCTTCCCACTCATATACTTCTCAAAATCAACACAAATAAGCCTTTCACCACCAATATTCTTTGCACCGCTATCAAAAGCAATCTTACCTACTGTACCAACATAGTTGATTGTTCTATTGTGGTTCACAACAATAATATCCGAAGTGTGTCTTTCCATTAACTTAACGTAAGTTCGACAGAAAATCAAACAATAGCCTAAGAAACAGACATATTAAGAGAAGGCTTTTTAGGAATAAAAGAGTAAGCGACCAAAGCAGAAAGAAGATTAACAAAGAAATTGTCAATGGAACGATGCCTTGAATGTTCAATTTGACAAATATTCTTAAGAAAATCATTAACAGATTCAATGATAGCTCTTTTACGAAGAAGTAATTTGTCTGAAAAATCAATAAATTTATTTTTCTTAAGTTTCGTTACCAAGGTGATATTGTTGTCAAAAAGTTTTTTAAATAACTTTTGAGACAAATAACCTCTGTCCGCAAACAATTTTCCATACAACTCTTTTGTTAATCGTGAAATAACTTCCCAGTTTCTGTCATCAATGTTGCCAGAAGTAAGGCAGACTAACAAAATTTCTCCCATATCATTGATAACCAAATGAAGCTTAAAACCATAAAACCAGCCTGTAGAGCTTTTTCCACGCTGTGCAAAATCCTTGAATACTTTATGGGAATAAATTCTATGAGAATCACAAACATCCAGAGTGGTAGAATCAATAAAATTTATTCCTGTACACTTGCAAACTCTATATTTCATAATGTATAACGTTAATGGAACTATTGACATTTTCATAATTTCTACAAAGCGATTGTAACTGACTATTTTGGAAAATACGGCTTTAATATGATTCTTACGAATTTCAGATAATACCACTTGAATTTTCTTTGATTTGATAAATGAAAATAAATGACTATGGTCATAATCTCTCTTAATGAAATTGATATTTTCGGTATAGTCTGTTCCTTGCTCATTAAAAGATGTGTTTGGCAGTATTCTTCATAAGCTTTGCAAAAGTCGTCAACATCGCAAAATATTGCTAATAGTTCTTCCATGAAAATCTGTCCTTTCTTTTGGTTGGTGTCTGTTTTCTGTTTCCATTATACCAAATCTTGGACAGATTTTCTTTTTTCTATTTTTTCATCGAACTCACGTTAATTTAAGTGCAAATTCGTTAATAGATTCCAATGATTTAGAATTTCTTAATTCGTATCCACAAGAAGAACATTTTTCTACAAATGAATTCAAAACCTCCCCACAATTACTACAATAAGCCATACTTTTTACACCATCCTGTTTTAATGATATAACTGCTATTCAATATTAATTTTTATAGCGTCACAGATATCATCTATATTACAATTTAAAAATACTCTCATATACGCACAAGAACTGAAAGTTTAACTTCTTCATTCCTTTTCAGTTTGGTCATAGTACAAATCAAATCAATATCAAGATCTTTTCTAAGCGTATATAGAGAAACTTCTTTTTCAATAAGCATTATTCAAAGTTTTATAGTTTATTTTCAAGCTATATACCTCCTAAATATAATATCAAAGCTCAATATTATACAGTTAACATAAGAAAATCAGCTTAATTCATCTATAAAATTCACAAGAAATTGCAAAAATATAAATCTAACTAAAAATAAAATTTAATTATTTCTGTGAATTATTTTTAAATATTCTTATGTAGGTGATTAAATAATTTTGCTTTCTTTACTTAATCAATTCAGTATGATTTATAATATAGCTAATAATTTTTTCTTTGATTTCATCAGAAGAAAAATAATCAAGAATATATGTTCCGCCAAGAATGTTTAAATATTTTGTAGCTTCATAATACAATTCTCTGCTAAAACAAATATTCGAAAACTCACTTTCTATATATTTAAGAGCAGTTATTAAGCCACGAGTAACATTAATATTTGCCATATAGTTATTTGAAAATATCACTAACAATTTAGTAGAAAAGTTTCTTTCAAAATATTTTGTTAATTCAAACGGATCTTTTCTTTCTGAATCGTATGTTAATCTTGCAACCCACCATAGCCTCGAAAGTGAATTTGTAAATAAAGAACGTTTTTTATCTTGGCCAAAGAAATATCTTGAATATATCTCCGATGGCTTCATATTATCATATTTATCCCATCTCTTACACAAAAATTTCCATTCATCTGAATGGAAAAGTCCTGCCCATAAACGCTCGTCCGTTGCCTGTGTATCGGAAATGTTCTTCATAGCTGAATAAATAATTATTGAATTTGTTAAATCTGTTTTGCTTGGATTATCCATATTAATAAGTTCAAAATCTTCTACCTCAATTTTGTACTCTCCGAATGGATTTTCGTCAACAAAATAATCATAAATCCACTGATTACTACTGTCTTTATAGTGCTTGATATTACTTGGAATATTAAACCTTAAAGCTTAAAGTGAATTTTGCTTTAAAAAATGAATTTTCATATATCATCCTCAATTTCTTCAGAATCTGCAAGTGCTAATAAAGCTCTGTCTACAGGATAATCAAGTAACTTTTGAGCTAACTCATATGACTCAAATCTTTCAAGAGTTTCTGTATCCAATGCAATATTACTTTTGCTTAATGTATATTTTATTGATTTAAACCACCGTCTTGATTCATAATCTTCAAAATCTGAACAACCTTTCAAAATATTGAATGTATAAATTAGTGCAGGGTAGAGTAACATTGAATGAAGAATTGATATTCTGCTTGGCATATTTGAAAGCAATTTATAGTTTTGAAAACTACTATTACATAATTTAATAGCGATTTTATTACCATCAAGGTCAACCCTCATACTTTCATCAGTATCTTCAGCACAACGGCAAATAGTAAATATTGATGGAACTTTTGATAATTCCTCAATTTCCTTGATAATTTCTGTATTTAACTGTCCGCCAATTGCTAATACACTACCTCGCTCAAGATAAAATGTTATATTATCGTAGTCTTTATTAAAATTTTATTATAATAGTTTTGTATATCTTTCTTAGTAATAATAAAAACACATACTGATACTTTTCCGTTTAAGTTCTTTTCAGGAATCATCTTTTTTATATATGTATCGGAAGTCTTTATAACATATCTGTAACTGGTATAAGGACATTCGATATGTATAAGGTATTCAGCCTCGCTATTGTCTATTAACTGTTTTATACCATCATTTTTTAAAGATAAATTGACAGTAAAAATAATATCACTGATTTGATGTTTAACATTTAAGTCGAACTTGAATTCACTACCAATATAATCGTCATTACCCTCCGATAAAACAAAGTAAGAGTAAACTCTATACTTAATATCCATACAGTTCTACCTCCAATGAACAGTTTTCTGAATAATTAATAGAAAACTCTAACTTTTGTTTTTTCTTTGGTAGGATATCAAAAAATTTCATTATTATTAAAATTCAAATATCTGCCTGTATCAGGCTCAATAGCTGATCTTAATATAACCGGTATATTACTTTGCTCACCTGATAAACTAATAGTAATATAACCATTTATTAAGCGGAACTTTTGGTTCGAATACAAGCCTGTATTTATGCAATCTTCTATCCATAAGATATAACCTGGGAGAAATAATTTCCACTCTAAACTTTTTTGAATTATTTATACTTCCGCCCCGACTGGAACAAGTCCTTTCTTCACTACCATTAGTTTGAAAACCATCTGTAGGTGTATTGTTGCCTATATCTTCTGGAATATGTTCTACTATCTTTTGAGTTTTAGGCTTTACAGGCTCCAATATTTTGATATTTTTGTTTTATTTGAAACAGATTCGGCATTATCTTGATTATTCGTATCTTGAAAAGCAATATCTGCCAAATATTCGCCAGCACCCTCAGCATCCATTTCGTCAACTGTAGTTATTCTACCAATACTAAGAACCTGATCTTTTATATATTTGGTTAATTCTTTCTTTCTCTTTTTGGCATCTGAAGGTTGGCTGTGTCTTTCTGGTTCCCAAGCATTATGTTGTGGATTTTCCATTTCTCTAAAATATTGATTTATTCCATCATCATTAAGTATACATATACCAGCAAAGTGTATATTTGCTGAAATACTCTTTTGATCATATACTTTCATTCCATTTGTTCTACACATCATCATTTGTCTGTGCAAATTAGGCTTTATCAATACGTATAGGTCGATTGTTCCAACTTTATCCATATGATAATTAATGTGTTTTGTAGACTCATCATTCAAAACTAAATAATAATTATATGCTTTACTTGCTTTATCAGCATACTGTGTAACAGTAAATTTCAATGTATCTTTTGATATTATTCCATCAACTTTGACTATTAGTTTATTATTATAAACAGAGTAAAGAAAATCATCCAGAACAGATATAATAATTTCGTCTTTCCAATCGCTCTTTTTTGAAAATCCCAAAATAAACACATCTGTTCCCACATCTTTACGAGTAAAATCATTGGTAATAGATATACATTCTCTGATAGCACTATTTTTTTCCTTTACGCCATAGTATCCTATTCCAGTAGTTGTGGGATCATCACCAATAAATTTCTTTTTCTTAAATGATACTAATCTTGCAATACCCTGAAATGCCTTTAACCCTTGATTATCTATCGTAGAATAAAAAACAGTTCTTAAATCTGAACAAGCAAAAGGTGCAGATTTTCCTATGCCAAAACTACCACCGGAGGTTCCACCTTTATTAGATACACCTGATGATTTTACAAGATTTTGCCATGCAGAGTTATAATCTTTGTCAGAGCCTGTTAGCCCGGTAGTATTAAAATCACTAATACGTAAAACATCAATAAAATCTTGATTAAAGACATCTATGGCCTTATCAAAAAATCTAGTCGTTTTTTGGTTATTTCCATCATTCCAATATTCCAAACAGGCTTGCACAGCTTTTTTAATGTTCTTTCACCGAAAACATTATTTCTGTTTATTCTTGAGCTACTAAATTCTACTATTACCGGTTTGCTTTTATCAGCACAAGCGTCCATAGAGTTTTGACAAATTTCTCGTGCTAATGATCTATATGGTGTACCTTTAAATGTTTCTATCCCAGCTTCACCGATTCCAGTTAATGTACCATAACAATTACTTGGAAAATTCCAATCATAACTCATAATTTTCACATCCTTTTATTTTTAATAAATAAATGTATAATCAAATACTTATTTATCAGAATTTTTTATGTGCACTGGAACACTTATTACATAAACCTAAATTTGCATGATTATTTCCTCCATAATAAACAAATTGATTTGATGGTTTAATTTCTTTGCATTTTTCACATTGTATCCAACGAATACCATAACTATCACGAATAGGTTTGCTTTGCTGTGTAAAAAGTTTTTCAACTTCCGCTAAACCTACATTATACTTTTTATCTCTTTCTTTTTTTGCATTTTCTTCATCAATAGATTTTTGTTTTTCAAGTTCTTGCTGGTGAATAATATAATTTACTTTTTTCATTTCAGCTATTTTTTTCTGTAATTCAATATTTTCTAAGCGATGCTGTTCTGCACGAAGTTCGGCTTGTCTTTTTGCTTCTTTAATTTTGTTTTGTGCAGAATCAAAATACGCTTTTGAACGCTTAATGATTTGAGGATATACCCTTCTTACCTTTGGGTTATATATCCAGTTATAAATTAATTTATTTGATATCAAGTAATTAAATATATTTTCTTTATTGCTAAGTTGAATGTTTGTACCATCAGACGATAGATTAATCTCTAACGTAGGTAAATTTTTATATTTATAAACTGTACCTATTTTACATATCGTGTCTGGCGGTGTGATTCTTATAGCAAGCTGTTTACCACTCTTTTCGGCAATAATCACTTGTGACATACAGTCTTTATTATTTAAAATTTGAGTGGAGTCAAAAATCATTCTTGACTCTTCATATAATAAAATTTCTTGTTTATCATCAATCGACCTTGATAATAATTTTGTATGGCTTTGTATATTATTCTCGTTTATACAATAATATGGAGATAGTTCAAAAGCTACAATAACAGGTGGTATATAGAGTGGATTTTTGGTTTCAAGAAATTCTTGTAACAACATATACAAACCTGTCATGTATGACCGTGTAGCATCACACCCTTTACCACTATGAGCAAAATGATGAACCAGAACATTGCCCATTTTTGCAATAAAAGGTTCTTTACAAGCAGGGCATACACAGTTACACTTTAAACCATTCTGATTAACTGGAATATCTTTTATTAGTATAATACGATTATCACGAAGACCAAAGGGATTACGCAATTCTGTTTCTGACATAAAACCACATCCTTTGATTTTAGCATTACACTTCCATAACATTGTCTGTCCAGAGTTCGCATTGAGTCATAACTGTCTGAACGGCATCTTCCATACCCTCAGGCGGATATTTATGTTTTTTCAGAAGTTTTTTAATAAGCATACGCATCTTTGCTCGTGCAGATTCACGCTTCTGCCAATCTATAGTTTTGTTCTTGCGAAGTGTATTCGCAAGTTCTTTTGTGATAGCAATAAGCTCATCATTTTCGTAGAAGTCCTTGATAGCTTGTGGCTTTGTAAGTGCATCGTAGAAAGCGAGTTCATTAGCAGTAAGTCCAAGTTTGTCGCCTTCCTTCTGTGCTGTGACAATTTGCCTTGCTAATTTCAGCATTTCTTCAATGACTTCTTCATTGGTGAGCATACCATTAAGATACGCATTAAGAGAATGTTGCATAATATCACTGAACTTTTCAGACTTAACAACATTCGTTCTGCGATAAACAGAAACTTGCTCTGCAATCAGTTTTTTAAGCAACTCAACAGCAAGGTTCTTTTCCTTCATATTTGCGACTTCTTGGAGAAACTTCGGGTCAAACAGAGAGAACTCCTCTTTAATGTCGGAGAAAAGATTGATAACTCCGTCGCTTTTGATACTCTGCTTCAAAAGCTCGTTTATTCTTGCGTTCATTTCTGGCAGAGAAATCTTTTTATCCACACCGGTATTCGTCAGCCTGAGAACCAGTACACGCACAGACTCAAAGAACGCCGCTTCAAATCTGCTGTCCTCATCAACCAAAGAAGAACAAAGAGACAATGCTTGATGAAGCATAAGGGCTTCTTTTACGAAAGAGTCTTTATCATCAACCTTTTCTCTGCCCATAATGAAGTTGACAGCACCGCTAATAGTCTTAGACCTTTCAAGGTCTGTGCCGGTTTGGAACTTGGAGTAATCGTATCCGTGGAACTTATCACGGCATACAGACAGCTTTTCCTCAAACTTAGGGAATGCCACTTTTGCAATATCAGTATCTCCATAGTTCTTTTTATCACGGGCGGTGTAATCGTTCATAGCCTTTTTAAGTGCTGTTGCAATACCCACATAGTCAACAACAAGACCGCCCTCTTTGTCACGGAATACACGGTTTACACGGGCAATTGCCTGCATAAGATTGTGTCCCGACATTGGCTTGTAAACATACATAGTGGCAAGGGACGGCACATCAAAGCCTGTGAGCCACATATCTACAACGATTGCGATTTTAAGCGGACTGTTGTTGTCCTTGAATTTCTTTGCAAGTTCGTCCTTGTGGTGCTTATTACCGATTATCTCACGCCATTCTTCCGGGTCGTTGTTGCCGGAAGTCATTACAACCGCTACCTTTTCCGTCCAAGCAGGGCGCAACTCTAAAATACGCTTGTAAATTTTCATAGCGATAGGACGAGAGTAAGCAACAATCATTGCTTTACCTGTCAGCAGATTTTCTCTGTTGTTCTCGTAGTGGTCGAGTATATCGCTTACAAGCGAATTGATGGTGTTATCATTGCCGAGGATTGCTTCCATCTGACCGAGTTCACGCTTGCTCTTTTCGATAACTTCTTCGTCTGCGTTGGCAGACATAATATCATACTCGGTATCAATCAGCCGCAGCGTTGCTTCGTCAAGATTGAGTTTAATTACACGGCTTTCGTAATAAACCGGGCGGGTTGCTCCGTCCTCGACAGCCTGTGTCATATCGTAAATGTCGATGTAGTCACCGAATACCTCACGGGTACTGCGGTCTTTTGAAGAAATAGGAGTGCCTGTAAAGCCGATATATGTAGCGTTAGGCAAGGTGTTGCGGATAACACGAGCTGTACCGATTTTGACCTTACCGGTTTTAGCGTCCACGGTTTCAGTCAGTCCGTATTGTCCACGGTGTGCTTCGTCTGCCATAACCACAATGTTGTGGCGTTCGGATAACGCTTCGTGAGACTCCTCAAACTTTTGCATAGTGGTAAAAATAATACCGTTTGCCTGTCTGCCGGCAAGGAGAGATTTTAAGTTTTCTCTGCTTTCGGCGTGCATTGGCTCTTGCCTTAAAAAGTCTTTGCACTTTGCAAACTGACCGTAAAGCTGGTCGTCAAGGTCGTTTCTGTCTGTGATAACAACAATCGTCGGGCTGTCTAACGCTTCTTGCAACAAATGAGCATAGAACACCATAGAAAGCGATTTTCCGCTGCCTTGGGTGTGCCAAAATACGCCGCCCTTGCCGTCGGTAACGGTAGCGTGCTTTGTGGATTCAATTGCTTTTCTGACCGCAAAGTATTGATGATACCCTGCAAGTATCTTAAACGAATTGATACCCTCGTTAGAAAAGCAAATGAAGTTTTTTATTATATCAAGCAGTCGTGCCTTTTGGAACATACCCTCAAAGAAAGTATCAAATTGTGCATACTGCGTGTTTTCATAGTCGCCGTCTTTTGTTTTCCACTCCATAAAGCGGTCTTCACCTGAGGTGATCGTACCCGCTTTAGAGATCAACTGGTCGCTCATTACGCAAATTGCGTTGTAAATGAACATAGACGGAATTTCTTTCATATAGTTACGGAGCTGCCTGTACGCTTCGGAAGCGTCCGTTTCTTCACGGGACGGAGATTTAAGCTCAACCAATACAACCGGCAAGCCGTTCAAAAAGAGAATTACATCAGGGCGTTTATTGCTGTTCTCAATAAAAGTCCATTGGTTAGCAACGATAAAGGAGTTATTGTCGGGATTTTTATAGTCAACAAGATAGACGATAGAGGAACGCTCCTCACCGTCAACAAAATACCTAACAGGGATACCGTTTTGCAGATAGTCCATAAACACGGCGTTTTTCTGCACAAGTTCTCCGTTTTCAAAATTCTTCAGCTTAAATAAGGCGTCCTGAATTGCGTCATCAGGCAGACCTCTGTTCAAGCGGTACAGAGAGTCAAGCAGAACTTCCTCATATAACGGACTGTAAAAGTCTCTTTCAATATCGGGACCGTATGCGTACTCGTATCCCAAATCATTTCTGAACAGCTCGATTACTGAATTTTCATAATCGGCTTCGGTATATAATCCCGGCATTTTTTCTCCTCCTCGCATTAATTTTATCAATCTTCAGCTTTTAATCTTCGTATAAGTTGTCTCGCAAATAATAAAGCTATTTCATCACAGGTATAATTTTTAGAATCAAGAGCTTGAATTTCCGCAACAGACGGATATTTCTTTCTTAAATCTTCATTTGTAATATTATGTACAATAGGAAGAATAAGCTTCTGTCCGTTTCTGTTTTGTCTGTTCAAGAACTCATTTAGTTCCTTTTCTGTCCATTCACGGTCAAAAAAATTATCAGAAATAACAATAATAGCAAATTCTGCTTTCTTTGTTCCTTCCAAAATACGATTTTTCCACTTATCCCCCCACTCAAGAGATTTCTTGTCATAAAAAATCTTTATTCCTAACTTTTCTAACGAATTATTTAATTCATCAACAATACTTTGTTTATCAGCATTTGCGTGAGACAAAAACACATCATATTCAGGTAATGTTTTTGCTTGATAAGCGGAAACTATTTTCTTTTCAACTCCATTTATTTTATCAATAAACTCTTTGTCATTCGATACGCTTTTCAAACAGGAAACAAGTTGTGTATAGCAGTCTATCGAGCGATGGAACAGAAGCGTCTTCATTCGACTTGCAAGAGCGTGTTCTTTTAAATACTTATTGAAAAATATCTCTACATCGTTAATCCAAACTTCACTTTCCCTATTATATTCTGCAATATCAGTACCGATAGCAGCAGCGTTAATTGGCTTCTTAATATGCTTCGTTCTTTCTAAAAGTTCACTTAATTCTCTTTCAAATTGAGTCATCACCATTTTTTCTTCTTCCTTCATATGTTCTTCATACAAATAGCCATCTTTTAACACTTGAAGTATATATGGATAATTATCTGCCCATTTTGCTAATATGTAATGTGCATCTGATAATTCCTTAAAGCAACCACGAAGAATAGCATCCTCTCTATAGCTTAAGCTATCAAATTTGTTCTTCCAGTGGCTCGGTGTATTCTCATTGTCAATAATTTCTTGTAAAATATTCGAAGCTTCTTTTGAAATTTTTGTCATATACTTTTTTATCCCTCCTATGATAAACAATAATTTAGCGGCTTAAAGCTCGATGTCAGAGACATCAAGTTCGCCAGACATAAGTTTAGGAAGAAGCGTGTCCCTTGTTTCAGCAAGTTTTTTGTTCTCTATTCGGTTTGCGATAATCAAATCGTAAATTGGCTGAAGCAAAGTTTCGATTCGCTTGTAATCTGCTTCGTTAGGTATGAGAACCTCTGCTTTTGAAAGTTCGTCACGCTTGATGTGTCCCATAGTTGTAGCTTTATCAGCAGCAACGGCAATAAAACGGTCAAGATGGTGTTTTGTCCAAGCATAGTAGAACCACTTGTTATACTTGTTTGATGTCACCTTGAACAAATGCTGATTTAAGCCGCAGATACCGCCACACCAAAAATCAACTAACAAACTGCCTGACCAAGAAAAGATAACATCGCCATCGTGAATGATATACTCACTTTTAATGCTTGGAGAACACAGTTCGCTGTTATCATCACAACAGCCTTGACGAAGTTCTTTAATTTTAAGAACCGGAATGCCTGTTTCATCAACAGTTGGACGATATTTTTGCATAGCAAGACCATTTAGATAGTCTGCAATATCTATCAAACTGGCTTGCTTCCAACCATCAGGTAGCGTTTCAAGAGTTAAAAACTCATTTGAAAATATGGCTTTGGCTTGTTGCTCTAAATTATTGTTTATCTCTTTATTTATCCTGATTTTTTGTTCGATTGGCAATAAAATGCTTAATATATCTTGTTGTTCCTTTATCGATGGTATATCAAATTCCATCGCATTAAGATTAGCTTGTGATAATTTGGGCTGTGCTGAACCAGTAATATATCCTGAAACATCTTTACCGTTTATGAGATATGCCAAATATTCCAAAATACACTTATCATTACATTGAACTATATGAGCGTGGTTGTTAACCCAAAACTTTCCTTCAACAATTTGTGCTATATTCTGCCTTTTAGACTTCAAGTTTTCTCCATCTTCTGCAATCAATAAATATTTTCCGTCAAAGATGTAATCATCCACATAATCTATTACACCTTGTGCTCCAAAATACCTAAATGCTCCTTGACGCTTAGTTCGTTCCATTGCAGAAAGAGGTATTCTCTTTTTATCATAATTAAGTGTAATTTCGTCAAAGCGGAATTTATTATATTTCATACCCAATCGCCCCCAGTTTCTTACGGATTTCGTCCTCCAGTTCGTGAGACTTTGCAAACATCTCCGAAAGCTCAGAAGTAAGGCGAGTCATCTTTTCTTCAAAGGGTTCTCCGTCGTCCTCGACTTCTTCAATCCCTACATATCTGCCCGGTGTCAGAATGAAGTCCTGCTTTTCAATTTTCTGAAGGTCGGCAACCGCACAGAAGCCTTTGACATCTTCAAGCGTTCCTTCTTGGAAGGCGGTAAATGTATCTGCAAGCTTTTGAATATCCTCATCAGTAAAATCTCTGTGCTTACGGTCAACCATATAACCCATCTTGCGGGCGTCAATAAACAGGGTTTTGCCTTTTTGCTTCTTATTTTTTGTGATGAACCAAAGCGTAACAGGAATGGTAACGCTGTAAAAGAGCTGAGTCGGCAGAGCGACGATACCTTCCACAAGGTCAGCTTGAATAATGTTCTTTCTGATTTCTCCCTCGCCGCTTGACTGAGAGGACAAAGCACCATTTGCAAGCACAAGACCGATTTTTCCGTTAGGTGCAAGGTGGTGTATCATATGCTGAATCCACGCATAGTTGGCATTGCCGGCAGGCGGTGTGCCGTACTTCCAACGGACATCGTCTTTGAGCTTTTCCTGTCCCCAGTTGGAAAGATTGAAAGGTGGATTTGCCATAATAAAGTCGGCTTTCAAGGTCTTGTGTAGGTCATTGAAAAATGTATCTGCCTGATACGGACCCAAATCGGCATCAATACCTCGAATAGCCATATTCATTTTTGCCATTTTCCAAGTATCTGCATTGGATTCTTGCCCGTAAACTGCAATTTCTCCTCGCTTTCCGCTATGAGCCTGAATGAACTTTGCACTTTGTACAAACATACCGCCTGAACCACAGCAAGGGTCATACACACGACAATTCTTGAATGGCTTTAAGATTGCAACTATTGTTTTAACGATACTTGCAGGCGTGTAGAACTCACCACCCTTAACACCCTCATAAGCTGCAAACTGCTGTATACAATACTCATAAGTTCTGCCGAGCAGGTCTTTGCTTTCTTCGGTATCTCCCATATCCATATTTGTAAAAAGGTCAACCACATCACCCAAAACACGCTTATCCAAATCAGGACTTGCGTAGTTTTTAGGCAATACATTTTTAAGGCTTAAGTTTTCTTTTTCGATTGCTCTCATTGCATCGTCAATAACTGTTCCGATTTCAGGTATATGAGCCGCAGAAGCAATTTTACTCCAACGAGCATTTTCTGGAACAAAGAAAATATTATCTTCTGCATATGCGTCCTTATCATCTTCAAAGCCATCACCTTCAGTAATAAGCTGGTGATAGCGTTTTTCAAATGCACTTGAAATATAACGCAGAAATATAAGACCTACAATAACTTTTCTATATTCTGCGGCAGGTATATGCCCCCAAAGAACGCAAGCTGCATCCCAAATTTGTTTTTCAAAACCAATATTGGCATTGTTTTTTGTACCCATTTTAATTGCTCCTTATCTTTTAATTAAAAACTTCAAGCATATATTTTTATCATTTATTGCTTTTTTAGTCGAAAATATTATAATTTATTTCATTATATCATTGTTGTGTTAAAACATCAACAATATTCTATAATATTTGTTAAATTACACCAAAATAAATAAAATTAGCTTTCAAAGTGAATTTTATAATATAGTTCACTTTGAAAACTAATGAAACAAATATAGATATATTCTTAAAAGTGCTTATTTTTTCATTCTACCTAAATTTATT
>OGQJ01002388.1_pt1 | contig 14548 bp, 18 predicted proteins | sample 1553161 | NCBI WGS metagenome assembly OGQJ01 (sample SAMEA2579923, study PRJEB22360) | human gut metagenome | biome: human gut; feature: human-associated habitat; material: faeces | place: Denmark | collected 2008/2010 | reverse complement strand
GCATCATGTCGCCCGTCGTGCAAGGTACGGCGAAGATGCTGGAGACGGAAACGCTGGACATGAACCGATACCGTGAGCAGAAAGACAAACTGGAATACGAGGCGATGATGCGCAACCCCGAAACCGCCTACCTCGTGTCGAACGAGGAGTTTGACAAACAGCTGGAGGAACTGGGCTGGTCGCCCGGCGACATGGTGACGATGGCGGGGATGTACATCGAGCGCGGAATGTACAACATGAAGAAGGGCATCCGCGACTTCTTCCGCGAGATACTGGAACTGATGTTCCAAGCCGCCGCCCTCGTGATAGACACCATCCGCACGTTCTTCCTCGTGGTGCTGGCGATACTCGGTCCGATAGCCTTCGCCATATCGGTGTGGGACGGCTTCCAAAGCACGCTCACGCAATGGATATGCCGCTACATACAGGTCTATCTGTGGCTGCCCGTGTCGGATATGTTCAGCACCATACTGGCGAAAATACAGGTGCTGATGCTGCAAAGCGACATCGAGCGGATGCAGGCTGACCCAAACTTCTCACTGGATTCGAGCGACGGGGTGTACATCGTCTTCATGATAATCGGCATCATCGGCTACTTCACCATCCCGACGGTGGCAGGCTGGATTATCCAAGCCGGAGGTATGGGAAGCTACGGTCGCAACGTGAACCAGACGGCAGGACGAGCCGGAAGCATGGCGGGCAGCGTGGCGGGTGCAGCCGCAGGAAACATGGTCGGACGTGCCGGGAAACTGCTGAAATAAAGGTATGTATTACGGGATTGGTATTCGCCTGAAAGCAACATACGTATGTAGCCCGTCACGACATACGTATGCAGCAGCCTATTACATACCTATGTAACAGCTCATCACATACGTATGTAGCAACCCATTACATACGTATGTAGCAAGTGGTCGCATACTAATCCGATTGAAAAACGATTAAGAACCGAAAAATAAAATCAAACAATGGAATTTAAGTCACTCAAAAACATCGAATCATCGTTCAGGCAGATACGCCTGTTCGGTATCGTCTTCCTCTCGCTGTGCGCCGTGGTGACGGTGTGGAGCGTGTGGAACTCCTACCGTTTCGCAGAGAAGCAACGGGAGAAAATCTATGTGCTGGACAACGGCAAGAGCCTGATGCTCGCCTTGTCTCAGGATTTGTCGCAGAACCGCCCGGCGGAGGCACGGGAACATGTGCGCCGTTTCCACGAGATGTTCTTCACGCTATCACCTGAAAAAAGCGCGATTGAACACAACGTGAAACGTGCCTTGCTGCTGGCGGACAAGAGCGTGTACCACTATTATTCGGACTTCGCGGAGAAGGGGTACTACAACCGCATCATCGCCGGGAACATCAACCAAGTGCTGAAGGTGGACAGCGTGGTGTGCGACTTCAACGCCTATCCCTACCGTGCCGTGACCTACGCCACACAGAAAATCATCCGGCAGAGCAACGTCACCGAGCGCAGCCTCGTGACCACCTGCCGCCTGCTGAACGCATCGCGGTCGGATGACAACCCGAACGGTTTTACCATCGAGGGTTTCACCATCATTGAGAACAAGGATTTACAGACTATCAAACGGTAACAGGACATGAAAAGTATCAGAAAATCAATGTGGGGCATGTATTGGAAACTCCACGACAAACGGAAACGCTTGGCGGCAAGTCTCAAAGGGTATCTGGACGGCTTGCCGCCGGAAACACGCCGCCGCATCGTGCTGGGGATGTTCGCCGCCTTCGCGGTGCTTGCCCTTTACACCTTCGGCAGAGCCGTCTATGACATCGGCAGGAACGACGGCTCACATATGGAAACGGGACACGCCGGACGGGTGGAACTGCCGACCCCGGCGGAAACAGGCAATCACTTAACACCTTATTTATATGGAACAGACAAAGAATGAACCGACGAAAGAGAACAAAGCTGCTCCCGAAACGGGGAAACCGAAAAAGGAGCGCGAACCGCTGACAGAGGCGCAACGGCTGAAACGGCAGAAGATGATCGTGCTGCCCGCTATGGTGTTGGTGTTCATCGGGGCGATGTGGCTGATATTCGCCCCGTCCTCCGGCAAGGAGCAACCGCCGGGAACGGACGGATACAACACCGAGATGCCCGACGCTGACAAGGCGAACCGGCAGATTATCGGCGACAAGCTGAAAGCCTACGAGCATGGGGAGATGGAAGAGCGTCAGGAGAGCCGCAACCGTGCCATCGGGCAGCTGGGCGACATGTTCGACCGCGAGATAGCGGGAACGGAGAACGGAGTGGACTTCGACCTCGCCAATCCGGGCGGCAAGGAAGAAAGGGCAAAGCCAGCCACGCCGCAGACCATCCAGTCCTCCGCAGCCGCCTACCGTGACCTGAACGCCACGCTCGGAAACTTCTACGACCAGCCGAAAAACGACAATGCGGAGATGGACGAATTGTTGGAGCGCATCGCATCGCTGGAGTCGGAACTGGAAAGCGAGAGGGGCAAGGCTTCCTCTATGGACGAGCAGGTGGCTCTTATGGAGAAGTCCTACGAGCTGGCGGCAAAGTACATGGGCGGTCAGAACGGAGGACAGCCATCGGCGGAACAGAGGGCAGAGCCAACTACCGTGCAGAAAGGGAAGAAGAACAAGGCAATGCCTATCAGACAGGTGGAGCATCAAGTAGTTTCTTCACTCTCACAGCCTATGAGTAACGCGGAGTTTGTCGCCGCCTTATCGCAGGAACGCAACCGGGGTTTCAACACGGCTGTCGGCACGGCGGAGGTATTGGACAGGAACACCATACCGGCGTGCGTGCATGGGGCGCAGAGCGTGACGGACGGGCAGACGGTAAGGCTGCGCCTGCTGGAGCCTATGGCGGTGGCAGGCAGGACAATACCCCGGGGTGCGGTGGTGGTCGGCACGGGCAAGATACAGGGTGAGCGGCTCGACATCGAGATTACCTCGCTGGAATACGACGGCACGATTATCCCCGTGGAGCTTGCGGTCTATGACACGGACGGACAGCCCGGCATCTTCATCCCGAACTCGATGGAGATGAACGCCGTCCGGGAGGTCGCCGCCAACATGGGCGGCTCGCTGGGAAGCAGCATCAACATCTCCACCAATGCCGGGGCGCAGCTCGCCTCCGACTTGGGCAAGGGGCTGATACAAGGCACGAGCCAGTACATCGCCAAAAAGATGCGAACCGTCAAGGTGCATCTGAAAGCCGGGTACAGGGTCATGCTTTACCAAGAAAAATATTGAAAACAATAAAAATTACCACTAAAATCCAAAAGTAATGAGAAAAGTAATCATCATGTTTGCCCTCGCTATGGGCATCATAACTGCCAACGCGCAGGAGAATGTAACCGTTGAAACGACCAACGGAAGTGAACAACCGACCTTGACGAAGGAGGTCTATCCGCAGAAGGAGGCGGACGGCGACCTATATCACGGGCTGTCACGCAAGCTGACCTTCGACCGCATGATACCGCCGCACGGTCTGGAAGTGACCTACGACAAGACCGTCCACGTCATTTTTCCGGCGGAGGTGCGCTATGTCGATTTAGGCTCGCCCGACCTGATTGCCGGGAAAGCCGACGGAGCGGAGAACATCATCCGTGTGAAGGCTACCGTAAGGAATTTTCCCAACGAAACGAATATGTCCGTCATCACGGAGGACGGCAGTTTCTACACCTTCAACGTGAAGTACGCCGCCGAACCGCTGTTGCTCAACGTGGAGATGTGCGACTTCATCCATGACGGCAGCACGGTGAACCGCCCGAACAACGCGCAGGAAATCTATCTGAAAGAGCTGGGCAGCGAAAGCCCGATGCTGGTGCGCCTTATCATGAAGTCCATCCACAAACAGAACAAGCGCGAGGTGAAGCATATCGGCTGCAAGCGTTTCGGCATCCAATACCTGTTGAAAGGCATCTACACGCACAACGGCTTGCTTTATTTCCACACGGAGATAAAGAACCAGAGCAACGTGCCTTTCGATGTGGACTACATCACTTGGAAAATCGTGGACAAGAAGGTTGCGAAGCGTACTGCCGTGCAGGAGCAGATTATTCTGCCGCTCCGCGCGCAGAACTACGCCACCCTCGTGCCGGGCAAAAAGAGCGAGCGCACGGTCTTCACGATGGCGAAGTTCACCATCCCCGATGACAAGTGCCTCGTGGTGGAATTGAACGAGAAGAACGGCGGCCGTCACCAGTCCTTCGTGATTGAGAACGAGGATTTGGTACGCGCGGGTACCATCAACGAACTTCAAGTACGCTGACCATGAGAAAGTACATCGCAATAATCATCGCGTCGCTTGCCCTTTTTACAGGGCAGGCGCACGCCCAGCGGTGTCTGCCGAAGATGCAGGGCATCGAGGTGAGGGCGGACATGGCGGACGGCTTCAATCTCGGCGGCAAGGACGGCGGGTACAGCTTCGGGGCGGCTCTCTCCACCTACACGAAGAAGGGGAACAAGTGGGTGTTCGGTGGCGAATACCTGTTGAAGAACAATCCCTACAAGGACACCAAGATACCCGTGGCGCAGTTCACGGCGGAGGGCGGCTATTACTTCAAGATACTGTCGGACGCCCGAAAGATTGTTTTCGTCTATGCCGGGGCTTCGGCTCTCGCCGGATATGAGGCGGTAAATTGGGGGAAGAAGGTGCTGCATGACGGCTCCACGCTGCACGACCGGGACGCCTTCATCTACGGCGGTGCGCTGACGCTCGATGTGGAGTGTTACGTGGCAGACCGTATCGCCCTGCTTGCCAACCTGCGGGAGCGTTGCCTTTGGGGTGGCGACACACGGAAGTTCCACACGCAGTTCGGGGTCGGTATCAAGTTCATCATCAACTGACACGGGCATGGAAAGGACGGAAATAGATGCTGTCAGAAGGATGCCGCTTGCGGATTTTCTCGCACGGCTGGGGCATGAGCCTGTCAGAAGGAGCGGTAACGAGCTGTGGTATCTTGCCCCGTACAGGGGCGAGCGCACATCCTCTTTCCGTGTGAACGTGGCGAAACAGCTCTGGTACGACTTCGGTTTGGGCAAGGGCGGCGACATCTTCACGCTTGCCGGGGAGTTTCTGCAAAGCGATGACTTCATGAAGCAAGCGAAGTTCATAGCGGAAGCCGCCAATATGACGGTTGCCGGATGGGAAAAGCCCGTCTATCTCTCGAAGCCGACCGAATCCGTTTTTGAGGATGTGGAGGTCGCTCCGCTGCTCCGCTCACTGCTGACGGAGTATTTAGAGGAACGGGGCATCCCTTACGCCATCGCATCCCGTCACTGCTGCCGCTTGAACTACGGTGTGCGTGGGAAACGGTATTTTGCCGTTGGCTTTCCGAACATGGCAGGTGGCTATGAAGTCAGAAGCCGATATTTCAAGGGTTGCATACCTCCGAAGTCTGTATCACTGGTAAAGGCGAATGACATCCCGGCTGACGAGTGCCTCGTGTTCGAGGGCTTCATGGACTTTCTCTCTGCCGTGACGCTTGGTGTAACCGGTAACGCTGACTGTCTTGTGCTGAACTCAGTCGCCAACGTGGAGAAGGCGGCGGGATTGCTGGACGGATACGGGCGCATCGGCTGCTTCCTCGACCGTGACGAAGCCGGACGGCGGACGCTTGCCGCACTTACCATGCGATACGGGGAACGTGTCACCGACCGTTCCTCCCTCTATGACGGTTGCAAGGACTTGAACGAGTACCTGCAACTGACAACGAAAAAACAGAAAAACAACCATCTAAAAATCGAAGAACAATGAACATACTGAACAACAGAAACAAGAGAACATCAATATTCAAGGCAGTGGCGTTATGCCTGATAGCCGCCATGTCATTCACCCTCGTGTCATGTGACGATGACATGGACATCCAGCAGTCCTATCCCTTCACGGTGGAGGTCATGCCCGTGCCGAACAAGGTAGTAAAGGGGCAGACAGTGGAAATCCGCTGTGAACTGAAAAAGGAGGGCGACTTTTCGGGTACGCTCTATACCATCCGCTATTTCCAGTTCGAGGGGGAAGGCTCGCTCAAAATGGATAACGGCATCACCTTCCTGCCTAACGACCGCTACCTGCTGGAGAACGAAAAATTCCGCCTGTACTACACGGCGGCGGGTGATGAGGCGCATAATTTCATCGTGGTGGTGGAAGATTTATGTAATGGACAACATACGTCCTCTAATGTGGCGATGACATTTATGTTTAACAGTGCCTCCAACGATGAGTAAATCAGATATGTAAGTTTGCTGTTCACAACATTATTTTGAAGGCACTGGCAGAGATTCATCATAGGCTATCCAAGTAAGAGAGAAGATTTTCATCGGTTTTCCATGAGATTTTCTTCCCATTGGAACTATCGATAGCACAGGTCATGAGAGCTTTAGCTTTCATCTCCAAATTTACTTCAGCATAGATGTTCGTTGTGTTTATAGATACGTGTCCGAGCCAAGCACGGATCGTATTTATATCCACTCCTGCTTGCAGAAGATGTGTTGCGGTGGTATGCCGGATCGTATGTGGGCTAACTCTCTTGTCCCTTACGGAAGGGAACTGTAGTTCCAGTTTTTGAGCATACCGACTCACCACTTCGTATATTCCAAATCGGGTTATACGTTGGCCGTAGCGGTTTAAGAAGAGTGGTTCATCTGGCTTTCTGTCATTGATTATTGTCTTAAGGATTGCACAGACATTGTCCCAAAGGGGGCATCTGCGAGTCTTGTTTCCTTTCCCAACAATGGTTACCAAGGGGATTGTTGATTCACTTTTGCTTTTGGCAAGCGTCACGGATGATACGTTCAGGTCGGATGCTTCTTCGGCTCTCGCTCCTGTATTGTATAGGAAGATCAAAAGAGCGTAGTCGCGTCTGCCCTGAGCGGATCTCTGGTCGGGCAGAGATAGCAAAGCATCCATCTCAGACTTTTCAAGATACGTTATCATTTTCTTAGGGGCTTTCTTCTTAGGGATATTGCGTATGTTTCGGCTCCATTCCATATGCTCCGGAGAGTTCATGGATACATACTTTGCGAAGGCCTGTAATGCGGCAAGTCTTTGGTTTCGAGTAGCCACTGAGACGTTACGGGTTTCCTGCTGATTGTCAAGAAAGTCTGACACGACATTGATTGTCAGTTCCTGAAGGTGGAGCTTGTCTGGATTTTTATTACAGACATCTCGAAGGTAGCCAACAAGAAGTCTGAAGGTATCGCGGTAGCTACGTACCGTATTACGCGACAGATTCTTGGCAGCCAGCATATAGTCGGTGAGATAACGCCGCACCCAATAACTGAGATATATGGTTTTTTCATTCATGTTGATTTGTTTTGGGGTTTGCATATTCAAAGAATAGATTGGCCGCATCTGAGAGCAGTCCGGTAGTCATGGTAAGATACACAGTTGTGTAACTCACTTGTTTATGGCCCAGATAGGTAGATAACACAGGCAAAAGAGTCTGAACATCCTTACCATCTTGGTACCACTTTCTTAATCGGTTCACAGCGAACGTATGACGAAGATCGTGGATACGTGGCTGATACCTTGTGTTGTCGTTTCGGCTGATTCCTGCTTCTATACGTATCTTTTTGAAGATGCCGTTTATGCAGTTCAGTCTCATTGACGAGCCGTTACACATAATCCATAGAGATGTGTCTTCATCAGAGATCTTGCAGTTGTCCTTTCTCCATGAAAAGAACTTTTCAATCAGTCTCTTTACTTCCTCGTTGAAAGTGACAGTTCTTGACGTGTAAAATTTGGATTCATGGATTGTGATACAACAGTTTGCCAGATCCACATCTTTCATGCGAAGGCTCATGGTCTCTGAGATTCTTAACCCCAGCACATATGTCAACTGAAGGATTGCTTTGACGCATTCAGGATATGTGAGAGAAGGCCGTTTCTGATATGTCATGGCAGCTGAGAACAACTTCTTGAGCTCGATATCTGAGTAAATATACGGTGTTATTCGCTGCGGTTTCTTAGGCTTATCCATAGTCAAGGGTATTTTTGATACATACCCTCGTGACATGCACCACCGGAAGAAGCCAGACAGAGCAGCGTGACGCGTAAACCACTTTCGAGTAATCTCGTTGCCTCCTGATTGCAAAAAATCTGATGTGATGGATGCGGTTATCTCTAACAGATTCATATCTTTCCCCAGATAATTGCAGAACTGTTTCAGAAGATTCGCATTGGTTTTGAACGACTCTCCCAATGAACGTCTATACTCGACATATTTGTCAATGGCACTATTGAGCATCATAACTCAAGCACCTCCTTCCAGTCCATATCCGACACTTCCCTTAGTCTGGAGAAATTGACTTTGGCGTAGATGGCGGTAGTATCGATTTTCACATGTCCGAGCACATCTGCGACTTCTTTAAGAGAGTGTCCTTCATTGACCAGTCTCGTTGCGCAACTGTGTCGGTAACTGTGAGGACCATGATGCCTTATGTTGAGTTGCCTGCCTTCCAGAGATCTACTTGCCACTTGGTAAACTGTTGATGTACATATACCGTGGAATGGAGCTCGGGTAGTAAGGAACACAAACTCCTGCTTCGGATACTTTGGACGAGCTTCAAGGATATATCTCAGAAGTGGCTGTGCAACCTCATCTATCAGAGGCATTACCTGCGGTCTGCATCCTTTTGCCCTACGCAGATGAATGACGCTATTCCGCCAGTCAATGTCCTTGAGTCTCAGTTCAGTGATTTCACTGGATCTCAAGCCATACATTGCCAAAAGCGATAAAATTGCATGATTCCTTATGCCCTGAATCGTCGGATTTCGCGTAGATTCAGTCAAGATAACTTTCACATCATCCCAATGAAGATATGACGGAAGTTGCTCCATCGTGTACAGCCGAGGGGCGGAAAGTGTTTTCCACAAATCGTCTTTCACCCATTGTCTATCAGCCGCATATCTGAAGAAGCAACGTAGTACGGATACAAGCCCTGCAATAGTGCGTCGATTACACCCATTGTAATGACGTTCTTTGAGATAACTGTCAATGTCTGTAGATTGAATATCGGCAAGCAATAAACTTGAGCCCTGAAGGTAATTCATCAGATGACGAAGTATACTCAGACGGCTTCTATGAGTCTGGACAGAATATCCTTTGGATTCAACAAGCCAGTTGAGATATGACATGATCTTGTCTTTTTCGGGAAAATCATGTTCCTCCGGCTGGGCAAGTAGTCCCATATGTGAAAGCCAATTAGTTGTGACATGAATGAACGTCCGATAACTATTATCGGTACCGGATTTCTTTCGTTTGCTTGGATCCTCAACATCTCGCCATATAGCTGCCGCGTTTTGTATTTCACTCATGGTTACAAGAGAAGTAGATGGTAAATCAAGCAACTCTATGGCTGTCAGTTGATATTGTGCGATTCGTCTCAAAGTCACTGAAGGAACCCCCTGTTGTTCTTGAGCTTCCAGATATGCGAGCCGTTCCATATACATCGGTGAGACAAGGTGTCGAACTCGAAAGTATCCTCTTGGAAAAATCTTGCTGATTATATTATCCTCAGGATAATAGCGGTGATCCAGTCTTCCCAAATATGTCAACCATCTCTTGGACGCACCAAGAAAGCGACAATGGAAATTAACCTCCACGCGCATATCACACCGTTGTTGACGTGTCATCGAATCCCATTCAGATGTCTTTTGGACGATATATTCCAATGGAATCTCGAATGTGTCACTTTCTCTAAGGGCAAGAAGTTCATCAATTGCGATTAGCAGACCAGCCAATCCTCGCAAATGTCGAATGCCCATTCCATCTGCGTGTAGTTTGTGCAGATATGCTTGTCTTTGCTCAGAGAATGAGGCTTGCTCATGTCTTTGCAAATCCAAGAAGTTTGTGAATAGTAAATTAAACATATTGTAGAATTAAAAAATGTCTGATATAAAATATGACTATTTTCTTAACCCTAAAATTATGTTGTTATGATTAAAGTTAATGCACATACCCTTAATCACTTATCAGGTGATGCAAACATAAATGTCATCGCCACATTAGAGGATAACTTTAGCAACTCCTACGAACTGGAATTTGACTTCAACAACAGGAATGTAAAGGACGACGATCTTACCATCGTTCCCATCGGCAACTTCAGCCCCTTGTTGAAATGATGCGTGTATTCATGACAATGCTCTGTTCACTTCTGACGGTCTGTTCTGTGTCCGCGCAGATCAGCCGCCAAGAGGGAACGGACGGGCAGGCGGCAATCTACCGACTGCCGCTTATGGAACGTGCTTTTTTATGCTGCCGCTACTTTGAAGGCTGGCACTCAGAAAAACACTACCCATACGTCGGTTGGGGTCACAAACTTTTGCCAAACGAGAAGTATTCGGCACGAACCATGACAAAACGGGATGCGGATGAACTTTTGCGGAAAGACCTGCGCAAATTTGTCGCCATGTTCCGTAAATTCGGGGTTGATTCGATTTTGCTTGGCACGTTAGCTTACAATGTGGGACCGGCGAAGCTGTTAGGCAGCAAAACAATCCCCAAAAGCACCTTAATCAAGAAGCTGGAAGCTGGTGACAGGAACATCTACCGTGAGTATATAGCCTTCTGCAACTACAAAGGAAAACGCCACGCCATGCTGCTCAAACGGAGAAAGGCGGAGTTTGCGCTGTTGTATATCCCATAAAAGGACTGACAAAACTGGCAAAAGACGTGCCATATTTAACTTGGCACGTCTTTTGCTCTATCACTTGATAGATTATCGTAGGATTTTCTCGTTAATTGACATCGTTGAGCCATTTTTGCCTATCGGTTTCCAAATAACACTTCAAGTTGTAAGTGTTGTGAGAGCAATACAAAACATAGTTATTAACCATAAAAAGTATAGCGAAATTATGAAGAAAGTATTTAGGAAAATTCAGAAAGGAACAACAAAAATGATTGAACGTATCAAATCGTTGGGGGAAATGGAGACGAAGCAGAAATGTGTAGTTCAACGGTTCGAGATTATCATTCCCCTCCACCAAAAAATAACGACCCAATATATAGCCTCCGCAAGTTTTACTTGCGGATTTTTTAGTTATCGCAGATTGGACAAAGGTTTCTTTGCTACTTTCTTTGTCCGCCATCATGCTCACTGAAAGAAAGTAGGGCGGCTCTCGCCGCCCCGCCACTCAAAAGCGTGTGTAAAGTCCCGTCACCATCGTGAACATTTCCTCCAGCATATCAAAATAGATACCCTCGTGTACGGCAATGTCCTTTGTCTTGCACTCAAAGGTCTTTTTGCTGAACGTCCTGCGGTAGAAGCGCATATTGTAGAGGTCTGCCCCTTCGTCATAGATGATGTCAAGGCGGTTGGCACTTGTTTTGTTCCTTGCAAGGCTCATCCGTAAGCCGTTGCCCATATCTATGAAATCACGGCTACCTGTCATGGCGGTGAAGCGTTTTCCGCCTATCTGCTGTAATATCGTCTTGGCTATCATATCTTTTGTTTTTAGGGTTTTAAGTATTGGCGGTGCGGACACCGCCATCCCGTTCAAAATTCTCGCATTTCGGAAATGGGGGTCTGCCGTTGTAGCCACTCTTTCACACATTCCATATTGTACTCGCTCGTGATGACTGCCGTATGGCTGTCGGTGGCGGTGAAACGTGTGCTTTCGTAATCATCTATCCACCCCTTGAGGGTGTCCGTTCCCCACGCTCCGGTATCGTCAAAGATACCGTCCAATGCCGTGATAGGTTCGCTGAACTTGACTATCAGCGTTTGATAGGTCGTGTTCATAGTCTGTCCTCCTTTCCCTTCTTTGCGTTCAGCCACTTGTCCCGTGCGGCTCGGCACTCGTCCAACGTGGGTTTGACACAAGAGAACAATTCTCTGTCTATGGGGTGGCGGTAGTCGTACTGCACAAGTGTCCGCCTGCGTCTTCCGATACCCGATTGGAAACGCTCGTATTTCTCCGTACCTGCTTCCGCGCAGGTGCTTACTCCGTTGATGGTCATTCGTGTTGTCATAATGTTGCTTTTTAGATGGTTAAAAATGTACTGACAGAACTCTGTTCTTCATCACCATTTCGGGGTTGCTTGTGTAGCGTTGGTGCAGGTAGAAATGGTGTGAGCCGAAGCCGTAAAGGAAAAACTTGTCAAGTTCGTGCTTCTCGGCAAACTCCTTTACGCTCTTTCTCAATTCCCCCTCACTCGTTGTGAGAGTGAGGAGGTTCACAAATTCAAGGAACATCGTGGGGATTGCATCATCCCACACACAAATCATACTTTCAATTCTTACTTCCATATCAATGTTGTTTTAGGGGTTATGCTATGCCGCTTTCATCCGCTCACGGATAAGGTTGGCGTTCTTGTTCACAAGGTCTATGATGCGCTCGTGATATTCGGTGTCCTGGTTGTGCTTGCCGTGGCACTGCACCACTTCGAGGGTTCGCAAGTCCACCTCTACGGTTTCAATAATCTCATCGCCAATCCTTGCCGATAGTATGAGGGTGTCGGCTTTCTTGTAGTATCCACTGCCAAACACGCAGATGCCCTGCGTCTTGCCCTCGTTGTAATACTCGTCTATGCTTTCAAGCACCTTGACGATTATTTCCTCGTCCGTGATTACCAAGCCGAAGAATTTGGATTTGTTGGCGATGAAATCCTCCGCATCTTTCTTTCGTTGGAGTTGTCGCTGTTGCTCACGCTCACGCCTTTCAATCTCCCAACGGCGTTGCTCTGCGGCTCTTTCCTTCTCGTGTATGGCTTCAATTTTTCGGGTTGCGTTGTCGTGTGCCGCCATGAAATCTTCGGGACAGATGTTCTTCGGGTTACGGAGGTCTTGACCGAGTTTTTTGAGCATACGCAGATAGTCGCACCACATTGAGAGGTTGTCTATCTGATACTTGTGACGCTTGGCAATCAGATATGATGCCCAACATTCATCGGCAGTACGGGTATTGAAAAGAAAGTGTTTCATGACCTCAATCTCACCGCCTTTCATAAGGGTTTCAATTCTTGGGTCTGAAAGCAAGGCTTTGAAAAGACGCACGGGGGAGATGCCGTGGAAATCGCCCTTGAAGCCGTTACGTCTGAGTTGGGGCAATATCCTCATCTTTGGATATGCACAGCTTCTTGCCACCACATCATCGTATAGGCTGTTGTGCGGTCTTACCTCCATATCGCTGCCTAATGCCCACACATCGCAATAGCAGAAAAGGAAGCCACGGAGCAACGCCATGTCCGTAACCTTGCCGTCGGGTGAAATCCAACGCTGCACGACCTCGTGGCAGTAGAAACGCATCGGTTCGCCTTTCCTGCTCTCGCATCTGACCTGCGCCACGCGGATTACCTGATACCCTTTGCAGGTGGTTATCACGCTGAAATTCTGCGTTTCCTTGTAGATGCGTCTGCGTGTGTCCTGCACTTTGAGTTCGGCATGGCATTTGGGGCAGGTGCAGCCTTCAAGGGTGTCGCATAGTCCGCTGTCGCTGTGCCACTCGTGACCGCAGTCGGAACAGGTGATGTTCCCTTTCTTGGTGCGGTAGCCGATATGCTCAACGCAGTGGCGGTATGCCCAATCTATTTGTGTCGCTGATATGGGGCGAAGGTTGGCGGAAAGTCTTGCCACCTCTTTCTGTATCTTGGTCTTCGGTTTCATAAGCCTAAATCAAATAATGAGGGTTGGGGTTGGTTTTCTTTTCTCGCTGACGGTCTGTGGCGGTTCTGCAACTTGCGGAGTTCCTCCTCTTGGTATTTGCGGACAGCGTTCTGACGTGCCTCCGCCTTTTCCTCTGCCGTGAGTTTCACAACGTGGTTCACAACCACTTGGCAGTCCATCGGTTTGCCCACCTCTATCTCGTTTTCCTCATAGTAGTGGATGGCTTGCCCGAATATCTCTCCGTCCGTGAAACCGTTGCAACCGCTTTTCTGCACATAGTTCAGAATGTGGGTCACGCACTCGTCCATGTTCTTGGCAGGGTTGCGGTACTTCTTTGCAAATAGCGCATCTTCCTCCGCACGCTGTTCCAAGTACATATATATCGTTCTCTTGAAATGGTCTGTTCCTTTCATATCGCTGTCATTTTTAGATTATCTGTTTCAGTATCTCTCTCCAATAGGTCGGCTCTACCTCGCTGAGAAGGAAGTCCATGAAATCCCTCCGTGCGTCCTTGTTCAGTTCGTGGTACAATCTTCGGAAAGTTTCAAAATTGCCGTTGATGTACGTTTCCACCATATACACGAAGATGTTGTCCACCTCGTAATATCTGCACTGCTGCGCTGCCGTCTTGCTGTTTCTTTTTGCCATGTCGGTAAGGGTTAAAGGGTGAATAACCAAAGGATGAAGCCAAAGAAGGCAATGGTGGAAAGGATAGCCACGATTACACCTATCGCCACTCGGAACACTCCGTTTACAATCTCTCTGATGATGCCCCAAAGGATGCCGAACACCCCGAAGGCGGTGCGCATCATCAAGCCGCATATCGCCAACCCGATGTGTTGCGCCATTTGTCTGAAATTTGCCGTTGCCGTCATATCTTCGCTGTTTTTGATTTTTTTGTTTTTAATGCGGATTCAAGAGCTGAGGGAGTTGAGTTTCAAACTATCTTATCTGC
>OGQJ01002381.1_pt1 | contig 14576 bp, 9 predicted proteins | sample 1553161 | NCBI WGS metagenome assembly OGQJ01 (sample SAMEA2579923, study PRJEB22360) | human gut metagenome | biome: human gut; feature: human-associated habitat; material: faeces | place: Denmark | collected 2008/2010 | reverse complement strand
ACGGCATGGCGGCGGGCGTGCCCGTGGAGGAAGCCTTTCTTGCTGCCTGCATGGATAAGCGCCGTGCCCGGGGCGACGGCCTTTCCACCCCCCGTGTGGAGGGGGATGCGGTGCAGTTTTTGTCCGGCGTGGTCAACGGCCGCACCACCGGCACCGCCATTGCCCTGATGATCGAAAACCAGAACACCCGCAGCGGCGACTATGCCAAAACGGCTGACCTGCTGCGGCCCGGCCATGCGGATTACACCGCCTACGCCAAGTACCACGGCTATCAGGATGCCCGGGGCGGCGGCCACTTTTCGGGCCGCGTCACCGCCGCGCTGGTGGCGGGCGGCGCTTTGGTGCTGGGAGCCCTGAACCGGGCCGGGATCGAGATCGTGACGCACATCGGGCGGTGTGCCGGGATCAGCGATGCCCCCTTTGCGCTGGACGATCCCGCCGCGCTGGCGGCGCAGGCCGAGGCACTGCTGAACAAGTCCGAGGGCTTTGCCCTGCTGGACGGCAGTGTGGAGGAACCCATGAAGGCTGCCATCCGTGCCGCCGGTGCCGAGGGCGACAGCGTGGGCGGCGTGCTGGAGACCGCCATTCTGGGCCTGCCCGCAGGCGTGGGCGAACCCTATTTCGACAGCGTGGAGAGCAAGCTCGCTCACCTGGCCTTCTCCATCCCGGCGGTCAAGGGCATCGAGTTCGGTTCCGGCTTCGGCTTTGCGGACCAGAAGGGCTCGGAGGCCAACGATGCCTTCCGGATGCAGGGGGAGCGCATCGTCACCGCCACCAACCACAATGCGGGCCTGAACGGCGGCATCTCCAACGGGATGCCCGTGGTGTTCCGCACGGCGGTCAAGCCTACCCCCAGCATCTACAAAACGCAGGACACGGTGGACTATATCGCAAAGAAGGACGCGGAGCTGTCCATTCAGGGCCGCCACGACCCCTGCATCGTGCCCCGGGCCGCCATTGTGCAGACCTGCGCCGCCGCGCTGGCCGTGGGCGACCTGCTCACCGCAAAATACGGCATGGCCTGGATGGAGGACCCCACCGGCTACCGCAAGGAGGTGCTGTAAATGGAATACGGACTCATCGGCGGGCGGCTGGGCCACTCCTACTCCAAGGTCATCCACGAGATGCTCTGCGGCTACCGGTACGACCTGTGCCCCCTGCCCACGGAAGAGGAAGTCCGGGCCTTTCTGACCCGGCGGCAGTTCAGGGCCATCAATGTCACCATCCCCTATAAGCTGGTGGTCATGGAGTACTGCTCCTACATCGACCCCCACGCCAAGGCCATCAACGCCGTGAACACCATCGTCAACAGGAACGGCCTGCTCTACGGCTACAACACCGATTATCCCGGCTTCTCCTACCTGTGCGATGCACACGGGGTGGAGTTCAAGGACAGGACCGTGCTCATTCTGGGCACCGGCGGCACCCACAACACCACCTGGGCCGTGGCCCATGACCGGGGCGCGAAACAGATCTATACCGTCAGCCGCCATCCCGACCCCGAAAAGGGAGAGCTGACTTATGCTCAGGCCCTGACCACCGGGGCGCAGATCATCATCAACACCACGCCGGTGGGCATGTACCCCAATGTGGGCGTGAGCGCCCTGGATATCACCTCCATGCCCGGGCTGGAAGCCGTGATCGATGTCATCTATAATCCCGATAAGACCGAGCTCATCCTCCGGGCCGAGGAGCTGGGGGTGCCCGTTGCCGTCGGCGGCCTGGAAATGCTGGTGGCGCAGGCAGTGTACGCGGCAGAATTTTTCCTCGACCGCAAGTTTGAGGATGCCGGTGCCGAGATCGCCCGTGTGACCAGCGAGCTGCGGCGGGAACAGCTGAACATTGCCCTCATCGGGATGCCCTCCTCGGGCAAATCCACCCTGGGCCGCGCTCTGGCGGAACGGCTGGGCAAGCGGTTCGTGGATCTGGACGAGGAGATCGTCAAGGCCGACGGCCGGAGCATCCCGGACATCTTTGCCGCTGAGGGGGAGGCAGGCTTCCGGAAGCTGGAGGCCGCGCAGACCGCCCGCTTTGCCAGGGAGAACCGGCAGGTCATCTCCTGCGGCGGCGGCGTGGTCAAAGACCCGGCAAACCTCCGGGCACTCCACTCCAACGGCATCGTGCTCTTTATCGACCGGCCGCTGGAAGATCTGCTGGTGGGCGGCGGAAGGCCCCTTTCCACCAGTCCTGAGGCCCTGAAAACCATGGAAGCCCAGCGCCGCCCGCTCTATCTGGCGGCAGCGGATGCTGTGATCCCCAACAAGACCACCCCTGCGGATGCCGTGACGGCGGCAATGGAGGCGTTGGATGAAATTTTTAGTCATTAACGGTCCCAACCTCAACCTGACCCAGTTCACGGAGCCGGGCATGGAGGGGCAGATCGATTTCAATACACTGCTGGATTATATTGAGGCGGGCTGTACCCAGATGGATGTTCAGGTGGACTTTTTTCAGTCCAACCACGAGGGCGACCTCATCGATGAGATCCAGTCGGCGGCAGGCCGGGCCGATGGCATCATCCTCAACCCGGGCGGCTACGCCTATTACAGCGTGGCCATTCTGGAAGCGCTGCAGGTGTGCGGCGTGCCCGCCGTGGAAGTGATACTGGCCGACCCCAGCGGCAAGGAGCCCTTCCGCAGCGTGGATGTGGTCTCCTTTGGCTGTCAGGGCCGCTTTGCAGGCGAGGGGGTCAGCGGATATCTCCATGCCTGCGCCTACCTTGTGCAGCTGCTCCGGCTGGATGGCGGCGCGCAGACGCACCTGGTGCAGTAACAACCCTCTCAGTCTCGCATTCGCTCGCCAGCTCCCCCGAAGGGGGAGCCCTTGGCAAGTAGGGCAGGCTGTGCAGCAAAACTGAAAGCATAGAGACAAAACAGAAGGGAAAAGAAACAAGATGATCATTTCGACCAAAAAAGGCACCCCCAAGGAAGAGCTGGAAAAGATCGTAGACAAATTCGAGAAGCAGGGCCTGGATGTGACCCTGATCACCGGCAAGGATTACAATGTGTTCGGTCTGGTGGGCGATACCACCAAGATCGATGAGCGCGACGTGCTGGCCAACCCCTGGATCGACAACGTCACCCGCGTGTCCGCCCCCTATAAGCGGGCCAACCGCCTGTTCCACCCCGCCGATTCCATCATCGACTGCGGCGGCGTGAAGATCGGCAGGGGCGAGAAGATCGCCGTGATGGCAGGCCCCTGCAGCATCGAGGGCGAGGAGCAGGCACTGCGCATTGCCAACGGCGTAAAGGCGGGCGGTGCAAGCCTGTTCCGCGGCGGCGCTTATAAGCCCCGCACCTCTCCCTACTCCTTCCAGGGTCTGGAGACCGAGGGCATCCTCGATATGGTCAAGGCCCGGGAGGCCACCGGAATGCCCATCGTGTCCGAGCTGATGAGCGAGGACCGCATCCCGGAGTTTGAGGAATATGTGGACGTGGTACAGATCGGTGCCCGCAACATGCAGAATTTCCAGCTGCTCAAGGCCGTGGGCAAGATGCACAAGCCTGTTCTGCTCAAGCGCGGCCTGTGCAACACCATCGAGGAGTGGATCATGTCCGCAGAGTATATCATGGCCGGCGGCAACGAGCAGGTCATTCTCTGCGAGCGGGGCATCCGCACCTTTGAGAAGTACACCCGCAACACCCTCGACCTCTCCGCTGTGCCCATCATCCACGAAAAGACCCATCTGCCCATTATCGTGGACCCCAGCCACGCCACCGGCAAGGCCAATCTGGTTGAGCCGATGATGATCGCCGCTGTGGCCGCCGGTGCCGACGGTCTGGAGGTGGAAGTCCACTATGATCCCCGCCACGCATGGAGCGATGGCGCACAGTGCCTGACCCCGGATGCCTTTGCACAGGCCATGGCAAAGTGCCGTCAGGTCGCATGGGCCATTGGCCGGGATATGTAAGATGGATGTGGTGGTAAAACGCGCCCGCGCAGTGGCGGGCAGGATCGCCGCGCCGCCCAGCAAAAGCATGGCTCACCGGGCGGTGCTCTGCGCGGCGCTGGCAAAGGGGACCTCCCATCTCCATCATCTTGCTTTCAGCAAGGATATCTCCGCCACGCTGGGCGCGGCGGCCCGGCTGTGCGCCCGTGTCACCACCGGTGAAAACGACGCGGTGGTGGAGGGGCTGGGCCGCTTTCTGCCGGTTGATGCCCCCGTGGACTGCTGTGAGAGCGGCAGCACCCTGCGCTTCCTCATCCCGCTGGCCAGCCTGACCGGGCAGGAAGTGACTTTTACAGGCCGTGGACGGCTGATGGAGCGGCCCCAGTCGGTCTACAAAACGCTGTATCAGCAGCAGGGCCTGCGTTTTGAGCAGGGTGCGGACCGCCTGACTGTGGAAGGTGCCCTGACCCCGGGCGAATACGAGCTGGCGGGCAACGTGTCCAGCCAGTTCATCAGCGGGCTGCTGTTTGCCCTGCCCCTGCTGGGCGGCACCAGCACCCTGCACCTCATCCCGCCTGTGGAGAGCCGGAGCTACATCGATATGACCCGCGCGGTGCAGCACGCCTTTGGCGTGGAGAGCCGCTGGCTGGATGAAAATACGCTGGAAATTCCCGGCGGGCAGCACTATCTTCCCGGTGATTACACCGTGGAGGGCGATTACAGCCAGGCGGCTTTTCCTGCCGTGCTGGGCGCTGTGACCGGCGGTGTGGCCATTACCGGCCTGTCTGAGGAGACCTTGCAGGGCGATGCCGCCATTCTGGAGATCCTCCGGCGGTGCGGCGCAAGATTCACCCGCACCGGTCAGGGCGTGGTGTTTGAAAAGGCCCCGCTCCACGGAACGGACATCGACCTTGCCGACTGCCCCGACCTGGGCCCTGTGCTGATGGTGCTGGGCCTGCTGTGTGAGGGCACCACGGTCATCCGCAACGCCGAACGTCTCCGCATCAAGGAGAGTGACCGCATCGAGGCCATGGAGACCGAGCTGCGGGCCTGCGGCGGGCAGCTGGAGAGCGAGGGCGGCACCATTACCATCCATGGCTGTGCCGGCGCGCTCCATGCCCCGGAGCAGCCGCTTTCCGGCCACAACGACCACCGCGTGGTGATGAGCCTTGCGGTGCTGGCGCTGGCCGCCGGGCTGGCCCTGCCCATCAGCGGGGCCGAGGCCGTTGCCAAAAGCTGGCCGGATTTTCTGGAAGCCATCAGGCCTTTGGGCGCGGAGGTGGAACATGTTGGATAAATCAAAGCGTTATCTCATTGTGGGCCTGGGCCTGCTGGGTGGCAAGTACGCCTTGGAGCTGAGCAGGGCCGGGTTCCATGTGGACGGCATCAACCGCAGCGAGGGCCATCTGCAGTATGCCCTCGACCACGGCTATATCGCCAGTGGCAAGACCCACGATTTTGAGGATCTGGTGCGTCAGGCCGACCATATCATCTTTGGCTTGTACCCCACGGCCCTGATCGAGTGGTTCCGGACCTACGGCCACCTGCTGAAGGAGGGCTGCATCTTTACCGATGTGTCGGGCGTAAAGACCGGTCTGGTGGAGCCCATTCAGGCCATGTGCAGGCCGGGCGTGGAGTTCATTGCCAGCCACCCCATGGCGGGCCGTGAGACCTCCAGTGTGGAGCACGCCGCCGAGGTGAATTTTGCCCCGGCCAACTTCATTGTGACCCCCACGGAAAAGAACACCCCGGAGGCCATTCAGTGGGCCAGGGAGCTGGCCGAGGTGCTGGGCTTCAAGCATATCTGCACCCTGACCGTGCAGGAACATGACAGGATGATCGGCTATGTCAGCCAGCTCTGCCATGCCATCGCCGTCAGCCTGATGTGTGCCAACGACAATACCTCGCTGTGCGAGTACACCGGAGATTCCTTCCGGGACTTGACCCGCATTGCACGCATCAACGATAAGATGTGGGCGGAGCTGTTCCTCTGGAACAAGGAAAACCTCATCTCCGAGATCGACCAGTTCAGCGGGGCACTGAACGAGATGCGCAACGCCCTTGTGGCCGATGACCGGGAAAAGCTGGAGGAGATGTTCCGCCTGTCCACCCAGCGCCGCGCGGCGTTTGATAAGAAAGCGCCGTAACCTTTTCAGCACACAGCACTGCTGTTTTTTTCCAGCTCCCCTGCTGGGGAGCTGGAATCGAGACTGAGAGGTTTGGCACAACACGAAAAAATGAGGTGTACCGAATGCCCAAACAGGAAGGCCAGAAATCCAAGCTGCTGGCGCTATTGCGCATTTTTGAGCAGCAGACCGATGAAAACCACCTGCTGAACGTGCCGCAGCTGGTGGAGCTGCTGGAGACGCAGGGCATCCGCTGCGAGCGCAAGAGCGTGTACAGCGATATTGAAGCACTGGGTGCGCTGGGCTATGACATCAAGCTGCGCCGGGGCCGGGGCGGCGGGTATTTCCTTGCCAGCCGCACCTTTGATCTGGCGGAGCTCAAGCTGCTGGTGGATGCCGTGCAGGCAAGCCGGGTGGTATCCGGCACCACGAGCAGGCGGCTGATCCACAAGCTGGAAAAGCTCTGCTCCAACTACGAGGGCAGCCAGCTGCAGCGTCAGGTCTATGTGGAGGGCCGCCCCAAGACCGACAGCAAGAGCCTGCTGTACAGCATCGATGCCCTGCACGAGGCCATCAACAACGGTAAAATGGTGGAGTTCCTCTACAGAAAAGCCGACAGCCGCGAGAAAGAGAAAAGGACCGTCAGCCCGTGGCAGCTGGCCTGGGAGAACGGGTGTTACTACCTCATTGCCTTTGCCGACGAAAAGGGCATCCGCCATTATCGGGTGGACAAGATGAGCGGGGTCCGGGTGCTGGATGCGCCCCGGCGCGGTCAGGAGCAGTTTGCGGATCTTGATCTGCCTGCCTATCTGCGCAAGCACTTTGGAATGTACGGCGGGCCGGAGCATCGCGTTACCCTGCGGTGCACCGCGGATCTGGAAGGTGCCATGCGGGAGCGCTTTGGCGCAACGCCCATGTTTTTACCCGAGGAGAATGGCTGCTTCCATTTTGATGTCCCCATCTGCGTCAGTGACCAGTTCTATGGCTGGGTCTGCGGCTTTGGCGGCAAGATAGAAGTGGTCGCCCCGCCCGAAGTGCGGCAGGGGCTGTTCGACCTGAGCAGCAGAATCGCACAGGCGAATCAGTAAAAATAATATGCACAAAAAGGTGCTGCCCCGCAGGTCGATCTGACGGGGCAGCACCTTTTATTGTGTATAACTTGCTTTTAATTATTCCAGTACATCCTGATATCCTTCAAGCTCTTTCTGAAGGCGTACCAGTCCACTGCTGATACCGTCATGTCGGCGGAAAACATCCTCATATTGCTGAGCAGTTTCCTGATCCAGCAAATCTTCAAATTTAAGATAATGCCCAGTAACAGTCTGCCAGAAGTCATATTTGATTAAATCTGGTTGCGAGTCAAACTGAACATCAAGAGCTGTATCCCTCCGGGCAACGATTCTGCCTGGGCCATACTTGAGATTTATCACAGCAGTACCGGGCACAAAGACTGCATCATAGTGCTGTACTGCCTGATCCAGCAGCGCGTACTCTTCTTCCGCTTTCTGATATTCTTCTTGCAGTGCCAGTGCCTTGTTCAAACGTTCCTGATATAGTTTTTTATCTTTGAACGTGAATTTTCTAAAGGACAAATCTCTGTCCAGATCATAGGTCTTATTGCAGTAAATAATATCGTAAGCGAGGATATGATAGCTTTTATCTACTGTTATACTTTTCTCTGACGGTGGTATTTTTCCATAATGCTTTTCATCTTCAAACCGTTCTCTTAATGTGTACCGGCTTTCATCCGTCTCCAGCAGAGCAGGGCATTTCTGAATTTCGGTAACCAGTTCATTACACATCCGGTAATATTCCCGTAGCTTGATCTGGTCGCCACTGCCCCAGTCACCATAATATTCTACATCATCAGCAAAGCGTTTGGCTTCCGTTGCTTTGTACATATAGTATTTATCCGGTTCATAGAGAAACAGATATCCGGCAACGGAACGAGCCGTCTGTTTATAGCTGTAATAGTTCGGAAAATATTTCAGCCGCAGTTTTTCACTGTCCTCAAGAAATGCTGCGATTTTTTCTTCTCGCTTTTCCAAATCACCGCAGTCATCCTGAAACAAATTCTGGAAGAGTTGCTTGACCGCATCAGCAGATTCACAACTGTTTTTCTCGGCGATTTTCACCAGCCCTCTGAACGGTTGCATCCGGCCATCAATGATCACACCAACAACATCTTTACTCACAATTGTTTTCAGGTCGTTTGTAAATTCTTTTCCGCTTTTCTTGAGAGCATCTGCCATCACTGCATGAAACTGAGCTGCTGCCCACCATTTGAATGTTTCATTGTGCTCCGGGTTATTCAGCTCTTCAAAACGGTCAATATAGTTTGCGAAAATCTGGTGCAGGTTTTTGGTATTCATCAGAAACTCCTTTCTCCGTTTTATTCCTCCGGCTCCTTCAATTCCAGATCACTGGGCAGGATCAGATCCAGGGCAGCGGCGGGCTCGGCCACAAGGCGGCGGCTCTGGTGGAAGATGGCCTTTTCCAGTGTGTTCCGGGCAAGGCGGCCATTGCCGGCGGTGCGGGCATCGGCTGTCTGCCAGCGGGCATAATAGCCCAGCAGGGGTTCGGTACAGGCTTCGGCCAGGGTGTAGCCCTTGTTTTTGGCAAGGACCTGGGTGATCTGCAGCAGCTCCACGGCGGTGTAGTCCGGGAACTCGATCCGGTTGGGAAAACGGCTGGCAAGGCCGCTGTTGGCGGTGAGGAAGGTCTCCATCTCCCTGGTGTAACCTGCCAGAATGACCACCAGCTCATCCCGATGATCCTCCATCCCCTTCACCAGCGTGTCGATGGCTTCCAGCCCGAAGCTGTCCTGTTCGCCGCGGTAAAGGCTGTATGCCTCGTCAATGAAGAGCACGCCGCCCAGGGCGCTCTCGATGACGCTGTTGGTCAGGGGGGCGGTGTGGCCGGTGTAGCGGCCCACCAGATCGGCACGGGTCACCTCCACCAACTGGCCGCCCTTGAGGGCACCGATGGCTTTCAGGTATTTCGCCACCAGCCGGGCAATGGTGGTCTTGCCGGTGCCGGGGTTTCCGGTGAAGATCATGTGCATCGAAAGGCTGGCAGTCTTGAGCCCGGCGGCGGCCCGGCGCTGCTGCACCTGCAGGTTGTCGGCCAGACCGAACACATATTCCTTGACCGGGGCAAGGCCCACCAGCTCGTTGATCTCGGCGCGGATGGCATCCAGCGCACCGGTGTAGGCGGCGGGCAGCAGGTCGAACAGGGGCTGGTCTGCGTCGTCGTTCAGGCGGAACAGCACCCCTTCCGGCCCGGCGGTCAGGGTCACGGTGCCGGTAAGGGTTTCATCGGTCCGCAGGCAGTATTCGCTCAGGGCGCGGAAGATGCGGTCAGTGCACGCGGAAAGGCCTGCCGCACCCTTCTGTGCGGTGCACTGAGCTGCGACATAGTCCCGCACGTCGGCCCCGGCGGAAAGGGTCAGCCCCAGCCGGGTGCGGATCTTCTGGGCCAGCCCGTTGAGCTGCTGTGCGGCAAGGGCGGCCAGATCCTCCCGGGTGTAGGAGGCCGTCTCGCAGACATCCCCCAGTGCCGACACCAGCGCCGCACCGAATTTGTCAGCCAGTGCCTCCCGGCCCTTGTGGGAGTAGAAGATGAGGTATTTGCCGCAGGGGTCGATACGGCTGACGGCTCCCGGGGCCAGCGCCGTGCCTGCATCCACAAGGATGCCCTCTTTGTTCACGAGATACCGGCTGGACAGGGGGGCGCTGCCCTTGACGGCCAGATCAGACAGGGTCTTCAGAAAGCCGGGATAACAGCTCTCGTAGTGCTCAAAGGCAAGGATCTCCCCGGGTGCGTGCAGGGCGGCGTAGAGGTCCTGCAGGAAGAGCTTCTCGGCTCCGGAATTGGGGTAAAGGGCCAGATCCAGCGTGGCGATCCTGTCGCTCTGCAAAAGACCCCGGGCCGCCATGCAGCGGGCGGTTTCTTCCAGTGCAAAATGCCTGCCTGTGCCTGCCCCGCCTGTGAGCAGAATGACGTTGCGGGCAGCGGGGGCTTCGGTGCCAAGCACAAAGGGGCGGCGCATGGCCCGCACCACGCTGTCCACAAAAGCATCCTGCCCCAGCACCGTCTGCTTGACCTCGGCGGCAAGGCCTTCAAAGCTGCCCAGGTGCTCCGGCTTCACGTCGGTGGTGCCCCTGGCCAGCAGGCCTTCGTCCTCCATGTCCCGCAGCATCTGGCGGCTGCTTTCCAGCGCGGCGGCGGTGGCATCGCTCTGGGTCCTGAGCTGGGCGTTCTGCTGCTTCAACAGCTCGTCCAGCCGTTTCTGCTGTTCCAGAAGCGCCGCGTTCAGGTCAGGCAGGGCGGCGCTGCCGCCTGTTTTGGGTGCAGAAGTGCCGGGGGCGGCCTTGAATCTGCCCCCCGGGCCGAACACGCCGTTCATCAGACTTTCCCAATCATCGGTGTATGCCATAAAACTTCCCTCCGTGCAGTGCTTTTTCTTTCAGTATAGTGGAGTCTGGTACGTTTTGCAAGGAAAGGGTTGAAATAAAGGACAAAGTTCGTTACACTATTGTCAAATGAAAGGATGAATTGCCATGGAGCCAAGAACACCTGCTGAATGGAAGACGCTGTTTGAGAGCGAAGCCTTTGCCCGCCAGACGGAATACTACGGCCCGCTGGGGGTGGAGTATACCCCCGCCGGGACACACCTGCGCCTGTGGGCTCCCACGGCAAAACAGGCAGCAGTGAACCTGTACCGCCGGGGCACCGGCGGGGCCTGTGTGGGCACCCTGCCCCTGCAGCAGCAGGACAAGGGTGTGTGGAGCATCTATCTGCCCGGCGACCAGCACGGAAAATACTACGATTTCACCCTTACCACCCCGTTTGGCACCTGCAATGCAGCGGACCCCTACGCCCGCGCGGCTGGGGTGAACGGGGTGCGCAGCATGATCTTTGACCCGGCCCGGGTAGACCCGCAGGGCTGGGAGCGGGATGTGCGGCCAGTGATCCCACCGGCCCGCCGCAGTGTGTGGGAGGTCAGCGTCCGGGATTTCTCGCAAGACCCGGCCAGCGGTGTGCACACAGCCTGGCGGGGCAAATTTCTGGCCTTTACCCAGCAGGGCACGACCCTGAGCAGCGACGGCATCCACCCTACCTGCCTGAATTACCTCAAACGGCTGGGGGTGAGCTATGTTCAGCTCATGCCAATCTTCGATTTTGGCAGCGTGGATGAGAGCCGCCCCCTGACCCGGCAGTATAACTGGGGCTACGACCCCACCAACTTCAATGTGCCCGATGGCAGCTACTCCACCGACCCCACCCGGGGTGAGGTGCGGGTGCGGGAGTGCAAGCAGATGATCGCGGCCCTCCATGCGGCGGGCATCGGCGTTGTAATGGACGTGGTGTATAACCACATGTACCGCTCCGACAATGTGCTGAACCGGGTGGTGCCCCTCTACTACTTCCGCCAGAACGACGACGGTTCCCTCTCCAACGGCAGCGGCTGCGGCAACGAGTTTGCCTCCGAGCGGCCCATGGCCCGGCGCTATCTCATTGATTCGGTGCTCTACTGGGCACGGGAATATCACATCGACGGCTTCCGGTTTGACCTGATGGGCCTGTATGACGTGGAGACCATGAACCTCCTCCGGGCTGAACTGGACAAACTGCCCGGCGGGCGGGATATCCTGATGTACGGTGAGCCGTGGCAGGGCGGCTGCAGCGCCCTGCACCGGTACGAGGCCAACAAGAACAACCTGAATATGCTGAACGAGCGCATCGGCATCTTTTGCGACAACACCCGGGATGCCATCAAGGGCGGCTGCTTCGATGCCCGGGAGCCGGGCTTTGTGGAGGGCAAGCCCGGGAGTTTCTGGGATATCGGTGCTTCGGTGGCAGCGTGGTGCCGCAGTGAAAAGCTGCCGCCTCACGCCCCGGGGCAGATCATCAGCTACGTTTCGGCCCACGACAACTTCACCCTGTGGGATAAGCTCCTGATGGTGCGCTACGCCCGCCCGGAGTTTGCCGCTGTGGACAAGACCGCGCTGGCCCAGAACCGGCTGGCAGCGGGCATCTACCTGACCAGCATGGGCCTGCCTTTCTGGCAGGCGGGCGAGGAGTTTGCCCGAACCAAGAAGGGGCAGGGCAACAGCTACCGCTCCAGCCCGGCCCTCAACCGGCTGGACTGGCACCGGGCCGAACAGTTCCACAGCCTTGTGGATTACTACCGCGGGCTCATTGGTCTGCGGGCGGCGTTCCCCCGGCTGGGCGCGCTGGACAAGGCCAGCCCTGCCGCCATCGAGTTCTTCCCGCTGGAACAGCCTCTTGTGGGCTGGCGGCTCCCTGCCCAGTGGGGCGACGGCGCGGCATGGAGCGCCCTGTGCGTCTACTATAACCCCACCGAGACGACGCAGGTCGTCACCCTGCCCGGCGGCAGCTGGAAGCTGCTGAGCGACGGCACTTCTTCCAGCTTATGGCGGGGCGAGAGCCGCACCTATGAACGGGAAGCCCTTCTGATGCCGTACAGCGCCACCGTGTTCGGAGCCGTATAAACAACAAAAAACAAGGGCAGACTGCTTTTCGGCAGTCTGCCCTTGTTCTATCGGATTTTTAGCTGTTGGAAGCGGTCTTTTCGCCCAGCGTAACATTGACCGTCTGCATCTGGCCGTCGCGGGCCACCGTGATGGCCAGCGTGTCACCGGCTGCATGCGTCTGCATCAGGGTGCCCAGATCATCCTTGGCGGCGATCTCCGAGCCGTCCACGCTGACGATGCGGTCACCGACCTTCAGACCGGCCTGATCGGCAGGGCCGCCCTTGGTCACGTCCACGATGTAGACGCCATAGGCGTTCACGCCCAGCTGCTGTGCCGTCTGTGCGTCGGTCACAGCCAGGTAGGTGATGCCCAGATAGGGGCGGCCGGTCACATAGCCGTTCTCCAGCAGCTCCTGTGCCACCTTGATGGCATCATTGATGGGGATGGCAAAGCCCAGGCCCTCGGCATCGCTGGAAGAGGATTTTGCGTTCACGATGCCGACCAGCTCACCGTTCATGTTGAACAGACCGCCGCCGGAGTTGCCGGGGCTGACCGAGGCATCCATCTGGATCAGGGACATGGTGTTGGTGGAGTTGGTGCCCTGGATGGTCACGCTGCGGTTCAGTGCGCTGATCATGCCGCCGGTCACGGTGCCGCCCAGCTCACCCAGCGGGTTGCCCACAGCCATCACGCTCTGGCCCACCTTCAGGCTGTCGCTGTTGCCCACGGTGGCGGGGGTCAGGCCGTCGGCGTCGATCTTGATGACCGCGATATCGCTGGTGGTATCTTCGCCCACGAGGGTGGCGGTGTAGTCCTTGTCACCAATGGTAACGGTGATGGTGGAAGCGCCGTCCACCACATGTGCACAGGTGAGGATGTAGCCGTCCGAGCTGATGATCACGCCGCTGCCGGCACCGCTCTCCACCTGATTCTGGCCGTACCACGACCACTGAGAGTAGACCACCTGCTCCGTAGTGATGACCACCACGCTGGGGCTGACCAGATCAGCCACCTGTTCAGTGGTCAGGCTGCTGCCGCTGCTGGATGCTGCGGTGATGGAACTATCCGAACCGGATGCACTGTCGGCCGTAGAGGAAGGTGCCACCTGCTGAATGACCACCTTGCCGCTGCCGCCAAACTTTGCCCCCACAAAGCCGCCCGCAAAGCCCATGGCTGCGGCCAGCACCAGCGCCACGGCGCTGCGTGCAACGCGCTTGCCATTAAACTTTTTCTTCTTTTTAGGGGGCTGCGCGTCCTGCGGCTGTACTGGATGTACCGGCGGCGTTGCACCGCCTGCGCCGTTGTCTGTCTGCGGGGCGGTGTAAGCGGTCTCCGGTTCCGGCTGCGGGTCGTTGTACTGGTTGGCGGTGTTCATGCCGCTGCTGCCCACATTGGGATAACCGGTATCTCCGCTTTCGTTTTTATCCTGAGAGGAATAATCATATTCCCATTTGTTCTCATTGTCCATGCTGATACTTCCTTTCCGTAAGGGATACGTCCACAGGAGCCCTGTTCCTTTGAACTGCTCCTATTGTAACCGTCAATTGTGAAAATCAATCGCGCGCGCCGTGAAGAAACTGTGAAATAAAGACGCGCTTTCCGCCCTTGACAGCGGCCTTTGCGCTTGCTATTGTAAAAGCGTAAATTCAGGAGGAACACACCATGGAACTGCACCGCACAGACGAGGGCTTTGCCCTCTATAAGGAAAAAACACAGATCGGCTTCTGCGCGCTCACGCCCGCCGCAAAGGGGGCTGCCATCACCGCGTTTGGCATCGAACCGCAGTGGCGGCGCAAAGGCTACGGCTCCTATCTATTAAAAGAAGCTTTGCGCGCCTACGCCGGATACGACCGCGAAACGGCTACCGTATTTACCGCCCCGCTGCCCGCCGATGCCGCAGAGCTTGCGTTCTGGGCAAAGTTCGGCTTTGCGGCAGAAGACAGGCAGCTGGTGCGCCGCCGCACGCCGGACCTGACCGCCGTCAAGTTCGTGCAGGACTTTCTGGCCGCGCGGCTGGCACAGCCGCGCCTTTGCATCGATGCTACCTGCGGCAACGGCCGC
>OGQJ01002374.1_pt1 | contig 14621 bp, 15 predicted proteins | sample 1553161 | NCBI WGS metagenome assembly OGQJ01 (sample SAMEA2579923, study PRJEB22360) | human gut metagenome | biome: human gut; feature: human-associated habitat; material: faeces | place: Denmark | collected 2008/2010 | reverse complement strand
CTTCGGCATAGTCCACGGCGATACGGCCAGCCATGGATTCGCCGTCCGAGCGGATGTATCTGTCCCGCAGCTCCTCCACGGAGATGTCGTACAGTCCCGATTCCGTCATGCCGATGATGGCGGCGGCGCTTCCGGCGGCTCCCAGAAGCATCAGGGCGCACAGGGCGATGGCAAGGAATTTGAATACAATATTGTATTTCAAATTATTTTCCTCCTTCCATTTTATAGCCCTGTCCCCACACGACCTTCAGATACCGCGGCTCCGAGGGGTTGATCTCGATTTTCTCCCGCAGATGGCGGATATGCACCGCCACGGCGCCCTCGCTGCCCAGCGCCGCCTCCTGCCAGACGGATTCATACAGCACCTTGGTGGAGAACACCTTTCCGGGATTCGCCATCAGCAGGTGCAGAATGGCATACTCCGTGGGCGTGAGGGACACCGGCTCGCCCTCCACAGTGACGGTTTTGGTGCGGTCATCCAGAACGATGCCGATGGTGATGCTGCCGCTGCCCTCCTCCGGGCGACTGCCCAGCTGGGCATACCGGCGCAGCTGGGAACGCACCCGCGCCAGTACCTCCACCGGCACAAAGGGCTTGGTGATATAGTCGTCCGCCCCCACGTTCAGCCCCAGCACCTTGTCCTCGGTCTCGGACTTGGCGGTGAGCAGAATAATGGGCGCGTTGGAAAATTCCCGGATCTTGGAGGTCGCCGTAATCCCGTCCATCACGGGCATCATCACGTCCAGCAGAATCAGGTGGATGTCGTTGTTTTTGGCGATCTCCACCGCCTGGGTGCCGGTGAAGGCCTCGAACAGATTGTACCCCTCGGGGGTCAGGTATATTTTCAGCGCGTTGACGATGTCCGGCTGATCGTCGCAAATCAGAACGTTGTACATATGGTTTCCCTTCCTCTCGTCATCTTTTTTTCTTATTATATCACCGGCTTCTTTAAGATGAAAGAGGTCTATTTCTTAAAATGCCATTAACATTTGGAAAAGCGTCTTTTACCAACTTCCGCGCCACATTTTTTCTTGCTATTTCCCCGTTCCCGTTTTATAATTACATCATTCAATTGTTACACCGAAGGAGTTGTTTTCCATGCTGAAAGATTTTTTTACCGCTCTGGGAACCGGCGCGCTGAACAAGGTGCTCCACGCCGTTCTCGTGCTGGTCATTGGCCTTCTGATCATTCGCGTCGTCACGAAGCTGCTTCAGGGGGGACTGGAAAAATCCCATCTGGAAAAGGCCGCCCACAGCCTGATCCTGTCCCTTGCCAAGGTGGCCATGTATATCCTGCTGGGTCTGAGCGTAGCCTCCAGCCTTGGCATTGACGTCACCGGCATCGTCGCCCTGGCAAGCGTCCTGACCTTAGCCGTTTCCCTGTCGCTGCAGAATATGCTCACCAACGTCATCGGCGGCTTCACCATTCTTTCCACCCACCCCTTCCACTCCGGCGACTATGTGGAGATCGCCGGACAGTCCGGCACGGTGCAGGAGATCAACATGACCTACACCCGCCTCGCCACCTTTGACAACAAGCTCATTTCCATTCCCAACAGCGCCGTGGTCGCGGCGCAGATCGTCAACTACTCCGCCGCCGACACCCGCCGGGTGGACATCCCCGTCTCCGCCTCCTACGACGCCCCCACCCAGAAGGTCATCGACGCGCTGGTGCAGGCCGGAACCATGGACAATGTACTCCTGACCCCCGCCCCCAGCGCCTGCGTGAGCAGCTACGGCGACAGCGCCATTGCCTACACCCTTCGCGTCTGGGTGAAGACCGAGGACTACTGGGACGTGTATTTCGCCCTGACCCAGCGGGTCAAGGACGTCTTCGACGAACAGGGCATCACCATGACCTATCCCCATCTGAACGTACATCTGGATAAGTAAAGCATACCGCCCTCCCAAATGGGGAGGGCGGTACTGTGTGATAATCACATAGATAAAACTTCCAGCAGCGCCATGACGCCGATCCCCGGCAGTCCCAGAAATCCGGCCACCAGCACCGTCACGGCGTTGATGGGGAAATACGCCCCCGTGAATCCCGCGACGGAATTCAGCAGCCACAGGCACAGAAAGCCGCACCCGGAGTGTATGCCGATCTTGAAGATCAGCTTCATGGGCATCAGCAGCAGCCGCACCAGCACCAGCGCGACAAGGGCGGTAATGAGCAACGTTACAAATTTTTCCATAGGCACCTCCGAATAATCAGGCTTGTTCCGGTTAAGCTACCTGCGGACAGCAAAGGAACGGGAACCAAACGTGACGACGGTTGCTTTCGCCCATTTCATTTACTGTCAAGTGTGTCGCCGAATGCGCAGCGGTATGACGCGAATTAGGAACTCTGAAAACAAGCTTCTTCTGCTTTCTCGCGGCATCAGACAGAATGTATTTTCTCTTTGATACCCTTTTCTGATTAAAATACTTATTTTAATCGGAAGCGAGCGGGCGAAAAAGATTTGCGTTCAGCGATTCCTGCGCAGGGAGAAGGGAACGGCTCTCCTGCGTACATTCTGCCACAGATTTTTTGCGAATAAACGAAAACCGGAGTACAGCTGCGCACGCGATTGGTGCCCTGACTCCGGTTTTTGTGCTTGTCCTCTCCCCTGCCCACAACATCCTGTGTCCTGCCAAAAAAATCTTCGTTTTTCTGCGAAATTCTCTGCCGCCCCGCCGTTGTCCCCGTTGGGAAGGTGTGGTATAATGACGGAAAATGACGTTTTCTGCGAGGCACCGAAATGATAACCGAACCTGTCAAAATTTCCCAGAGCGACATTCGCAGGCTGCTTTCCGCCGCCAATCCGGATGCAGCGCTGCTTTACCTTTACATAAACAGCGGCAACCGCCCCGAGGACGCGGAAGCCGATCTGCATTTCAGCGCCCCCCGCTACGGCTGCGCCGCCGCGACCCTGCGGCAGCTGGGTCTGTGGCCGGAAGACCGCCCCAGCCACATCGCCCCCGGCGAGCGGCCCAGCTACTGCGAAAAGGACGTGCTGGACGCCATGGATTCGGACAACACCTTCCGAAGCCTTTACGGCGAAGTGCAGCGTCTGCTGGGTCGGAGCCTGAACACGGAAGAACTGAAAATCCTTCTGGGCTTTGTGCGCTACCTGGGACTGACCGCAGACGTGATCTCCCTGCTGGTGTGCTACTGTAAAGAACGCGCTCGACAGAGGGGAAGTCTGCGCAACCCGTCTCTGCGTACCATCGAGAAGGAAGCCTACAACTGGGCGGAACGGGGCATCGACACCGTAGAGGAAGCCGCCGCCTTCATTCAGGCGCAGAACGTGCGCAATTCCCGGCTGTCCCGGCTGATGAACCTGATCCAGATCCGGGGGCGCAGTCTCACCGCCGCTGAGGAGCGCTATGCCCAGAGCTGGCTGGACATGGGCATGGACGACGAGCTGATCTCCATGGCCTACGAACGCACCTGCCTGAACACCGGCGGACTGAACTGGGCGTACATGAATAAAATTTTGCAGCGCTGGCAGCAGCAGGGCTTCCACAGCGCCGAGGACGTCCGCACCGGCGACCGGAAGACGGGCGTCCCGAAGGGTGCCTCCGGCCAGCTGGGCGAAGCAGAGCTGGAAGCCATTCAGAAAGTATTGCAGGAGGGATAATTCGTGGGATACAGTGCGGAAGTGGTCCGACGTGCCCGGGCGCGTCTGGCCCAGGCGAAGGAAGACCGGGAGTCGGAAAACAGGCAGCATCTGGCAGAAGCCTACGCCAAAGTTCCCCGCATCCGGGAAATCGACATGCTTCTGCGCCGCACCATGGCGCAGGCCGCTCAGGCGGCCTTTTTGCAGGGTTCTGACGGTCAGGCGCTGCTGGAACAGGCGCGGCGGGAAAACCTCAGCTTACAGCAGGAACGGGCAGCGCTGGCCGCGGCGAATTTCGAGGAAGGCTTCTTGGACGAAAGCCCCATCTGTGACAAATGCGGCGGCAGCGGCTATGTGGGCACTACCATGTGCGAGTGCCTGAGCGAGCTTTGCCGTCAGGAGCAGAAAAAGGAAATTTCCGTGCTGTCCAACAGCCGGGAAACCTTCAGCCAGTTCCGGCTGGACTACTACCCCGACGCCGTTGACCCCAAATACGGCGCCAGCCCCCGCACCATTATGGAGCGGACGCTGAACATCTGCCGCCGGTATGCCGCGACCTTCACGCCCAACGCAGGAAATCTGCTGTTCATCGGCGGGACCGGGCTGGGAAAGACCTTCCTGTCGGCGTGCATCGCCCGGACAGTGACCGACCGGGGCTACAGCGTTGTTTACGAAACTTCCAGCCACCTGTTCTCCAAGCTGGAGCAGGCAAAATTCAACCCCAGTGATGACACCCGCCGGGAAGCGGCCAAGCTGACGAACAGCGATCTTCTGATTCTGGACGATCTCGGCACGGAAATGCCCGGGCAGTTTGTCACGGCCGCGCTGTACAGCTTACTCAACGACAGAATGATGGCCGTCAAGCCCATGGTCATCTCCACCAACCTGAATGTGGACGAGCTGAGCCGCCGCTACTCCCCCCAGATCGCGTCCCGGCTCCACGGTGACTTCCAGCGTCTGACCTTCGTGGGAAACGACATTCGGGTACTGAAAAACAGAGGTTTATGATGAAAACAGGTATTTTATTCGATTTGGACGGCACGCTTCTGGACACGCTAGCCGACCTTGCTGGCAGCGTCAACCACGTTCTTGCATCCTTTGGCTATCCCCAGCGCACGGTGGAGGAAGTCCGCCAGTTCGTGGGCAACGGCGCTGCCCGTCTGATTGCTCAGGCCGTCCCGGAGGGTGCGAACCCCGCCCCGGTGCTTGCGGCGTTCCAGCCCTATTACAGCGCCCACTGCCAGATCAAAACCAAGCCCTATGAGGGCATTCCGGAAGCGCTGGCCGCCCTTGGGGAGCGCTACCCCCTCGCCATTGTTTCCAACAAGCCGGACGCGGCGGTCAAAACCCTCTGCGCCGACATTTTCCCCGGCATTTACGCCCGTGGGGAAAGCCCTGACTGTCCCCGCAAGCCCGCCGCGGACATGGTTTACAAGGCCATGGCATCCATCGGCGCCGATACGTGCATCTACGTCGGCGACAGCGACGTGGACGTCCTGACGGCGAACAACGCCGGTGTCCCCTGCCTCAGCGTTCTCTGGGGCTTCCGGGACAGAGCCTGCATGGAGGCAGTCGGCGCGAAGCATTTCTGCGAATCCCCCGCGCAGTTGGTCGCGGACATAGAGGAGATCATCCATGGCAAATGAATTTTACGCTCTCATGGGCCGTATGCGCTACATAACCCGCTGGGGTCTGATGCGCAACACCTTTTCCGAAAACATTTCCGAGCACAGCCACATGACCGCGGTGCTGGCCCATGCTCTGGCGCTGATCCGCCGGGACATTCTGAACCTCCCCGCCCCCGACCCTGACCGCTGCGCCGTGGCGGCGCTGTACCACGACGCTTCGGAGATCCTGACCGGCGACCTGCCCACGCCCATCAAATACTACAATCCGGACATCAAAACCGCCTACAAAGAGGTGGAGCGCATTGCGGGCAACCGTCTGCTGGATATGCTTCCCCCCGAGCTGCGTTCCAGCTACACTCACTATGTCCTGGAGGACGACGCGGAGCTGGAACCCTTCGTCAAGGCCGCGGACAAGCTGTCCGCCCACATCAAGTGTCTGGAGGAGCAGAAGGCAGGCAACACAGAATTCGACTCCGCGGCGCAGCAGACTCTGGACGCGCTGAAAGCCATGAACAGCCCTGAGCTGGAATGGTTTCTAAACAACTGTCTGCAAGCCTTCACGCTGAATCTCGACCAGCTGTAGCACTTGACGGTTGACGGAAAATATGCTACCATAGGCTGTGTCGATGTGCTGACATTTGTTATGTAATTTTATATCCCCCGTCATGGGGGGACATGCCGCTGTGGTGGAATAGGTAGACACCCGAGACTTAAAATCCCGCGGGCCGGATGCAGCACCCAATCCGAAAAGTGCTTGCAAACAGCCAACTTTTTCAAATTTGATTATCTCTGTTTCGGAGCATCCCTCCAAAACATCCCTCCAACTTCATATCCCTTCATTTGAAGGGATTGAATACGCCGCTATGGTGGAACAGGTAGACACTGCAGACTTAAAATCTGCCGAAGAGTGATCTTCGTACCGGTTCGATTCCGGTTAGCGGCACCATCTGGAATCTCAGAGCAGGTTTTCTGCTCTGAGATTCTATTTTTCTGGCAAAATGGAAAGAATTGCGTTTGCGGACGACAGCTTATTATTTTCGTCCAGATGCGTGTAAATATTAGCGGTTGTACCTATTGTGCTGTGACCAAGCCATGCTTGAATTTCTTTTAAGCTGACGCCCTGGGAAAACAAAAGTGAAGCACAGCTGTGACGAAGATCATGAAATCTAATAGGGGGCATGTTGTGCTCCTTAAGAACGGCTGGCACATGAGAGGATAGGTATCCGGGTTTGATCAACTCACCAATTTCATTCACATAGATGTATCCAAGATAGTCTTGGCAATAGCAGTTACCACATAGCTTCCGATTTTCCTCCTGCTCTGCTTTCATTCTCTTGAGAATCGCTTCAAAAGGAGCAACAAGAGGAAGTGTACGATAGCTTGATTTTGTTTTAGTGGTATCTGCCAGAACCAGTGTGTATTTGCCATCGATGCGAGTCTCATTGACGGTGTGACGAATGGTAATTGTCTTTTCTTCAAAGTCAATGGCATCCCACCTTAAACCAAGAACCTCACTACGGCGTAAACCGTAAAATGAAGCAGCAATTACGCCAAATTCTGCCGGGTCGCCTTTGAAAATCTTGAACATCTCCTCAAGCTGTGCAGCGTTATAGAAATGACCAACAAACTTATCGATTGTCGGCAGTTCAACTTTGTCAGCTGGATGCAGCTGCATTGGAAGAAACGGCATACCTTGCTTACCAAACCATGCAGTTGGATCCCGGAATCCAGCCGCTTCAATAAAACTCTAAAAATTTTCCGGTTAATATATTATGCACGATCATTAATTTGCGTATTGATAGAGCTGCAGTTCGTACATCTGGAATAATTTGGTGAAATATTGACACAAAAAACGCCTCTGGCGAAGAAAAGCCAGAGGCGTTTATTTGTTAAGTTGCTGATTTCTTTCGGGTAGCAGTATCGTGGAAGGAAAAGTATTCCGGCTGATGCCGGGACTGGGTATATTCGAACATCACACCGTCAGAATTAAAGGTATTGCTGGTCACCACAGCCAGGCAGTTATAACTGTCCATAAAGATCAGTTCCCGGTCCTGGGGTGTGGCCTTTTCTACCGTAATTCTTCGCTTACTGGTGACAATCTGCATCTTTAATTCCTGTTCCAGGTAAGCGTAGATGGAGTTTTCTGCGATTTCTTTTGTCAAACCGGGAACAGCGGATTTCAGGAAATAGTTAACGTCCAAAATCAGGGGCTTGTCATCCACGCTGCGGACACGGCAGATATGAAGTACTTCACTGCCTACAGGAAAGCTGCTTTCCCGGGACAGAGACTCATCAACGGTAATTGTTTCGTAAACAACTACTTTTGTGCAATAGGTCATCCGGTTTCTGGCAGCGGTTTCTTGGAAGGATTCAATGCGGCCGACGGTAAAATTGGTTTTTTCCGAGGGCTGAAAAATTACCTGCACACCCTTACCGTGGACAGCCTGAACATAACCGTCCCCCACTAGTCCGGCAATGGCCCGGCGGATAGTATTGCGGGAGCAGTCATAAATTCCAATCAGATTATTTTCAGAGGGAAGCAGTTCGCTATACAGATAATCTCCCTGCTCCACATGATACTTTAAATCTCTGTAGATTTCTTCAAATTTGGACTTCGTCAAAGACAACACCTTCTTAAACTTGTTTGAACATCGAATAGTATATCGGAAGTATCCGTAAAAATCAAGTGTACAAATCAGCGAATAAAGGAAACAATTACAAGCAGATGTGATACTAGTTTTCAATAAAACGGTTAAAAACCGTTTTATTCGGCTGCTGTTTCAGCAGCCAGCGGCGTAGCCGCAAAAAACGTAAGTCCATACATTTCTCGCCGCCACCGGCGGCCTGCGAAGGATTCGCAGGATAAAATGGTGTTAACCATTTTATCGAGAAATAGTATGAATCGTCTAAATAATCTGTGATAGTAATAATGAACAAAATGTAAATATCGGTTTTGTATGTTGTTACAAAATATGTATTGATGGGAAATAACTTACTATTTCTTTGCTGACTTGTTCAAACAAGTGTGATATAAAGATGCCACGAGGAACTTGTTCAAACAAGTTCAAAATAGAATAAAAATATACAGGAGGAACCACAATTATGGGCAAGTACACCCAGGATGCCGCCAAGCTGCTGGAGTTGGTTGGTGGCAAGGAAAACATCGCAGCAGTCAGCCACTGCATAACCAGAATGCGCTTTGTTCTGAACGATCCCGCACTGGCAAACATCGAAGCCATCGAGGCTATCCCTTCCGTTAAGGGCAGCTTCACCCAGGCTGGCCAGTTCCAGGTCATCATTGGCAACACTGTTGCTGACTTCTACAACGACTTCACCGCCATTTCCGGCATCGAAGGCGTCAGCAAAGACGAGGCTAAGTCCGCAGCCAAGCAGAATCAGAACGCGCTGCAGCGCATCATGACCGCTCTGGCAGAGATCTTCGCTCCCCTGATCCCCGCAATTATTACCGGCGGTCTGATCCTCGGCTTCCGTAACGTTATCGACAGCCTGTACATCTTCGAAGGCGGCACCGCTACTCTGGTTCAGCTGAGCCAGTTCTGGGCAGGCATTGACCACTTCCTGTGGCTCATCGGCGAAGCCGTCTTCCACATGCTGCCTGTCGGTATCTGCTGGTCCATCACCAAGAAGATGGGTACCAACCAGATGCTGGGCATCGTTCTGGGTCTGACTCTGGTTTCCGGCCAGCTGCTGAATGCATATGCTGTGAATGCTGGCGCCGTTATTCCCCAGTGGGACTTCGGCTTTGTTCAGGTGGATATGATCGGCTACCAGGCTCAGGTTATCCCCGCCATGCTGGCAGGTTTCACTCTGGTCTATCTGGAAAAGTTCTTCCGTAAGGTCACGCCTGCTGTCATCTCCATGATTGTGGTTCCCTTCTGCAGCCTGCTGCTGGCTGTCATGGCTGCTCACTTCGTTCTGGGCCCCATCGGCTGGACCATCGGTTCCTGGATCTCCAACTTCGTCTATGCCGGCATCACCGGTTCCCTGCGTCTGCTGTTCGGCGCTGTATTCGGCTTCTTCTATGCACCTCTGGTCATCACCGGTCTGCACCACATGTCCAACGCCATCGACACCCAGCTGTGCGCTGACTTCGGCGGCACCATGCTGTGGCCCATGATCGCTCTGTCCAACATCGCTCAGGGTTCCGCCGTTCTGGGCATGATCTACCTGCAGCGCAAGAACGCCCGTGCTCAGGAAGTCAACATTCCCTCCTGCATCTCCTGCTACCTGGGTGTTACCGAGCCCGCCATGTTCGGTGTCAACCTGAAGTACAACTTCCCCTTCATCTGCGCCATGATCGGTTCCGGTATCGCCGGTGCCTTCTCCGTCATGACCTCCTCCACCGCAAACTCCATCGGTGTCGGCGGTCTGCCCGGCATCCTGTCCATGCAGCCCCAGTCCATGGGTACCTTCGCCATCGCCATGCTGATCGCCATCGCAGTGCCCTTCGTACTGACTGTCATCATCGGCAAGCGCAAGAACATCGCTTGATTTGCCTCTTAGGGTCTATCTGAAAACCGTCAACATGCCCAAACAGCGGGTCTTTTCCGCCTGCTGTGCACCATTTTCCCTTGTAATACACAAAGTATTCCTGCGGAAAAATGGCTTCAGCAGGCGAAAAATCCCTCGCTGTTGGTCATATTCCCGGTTTTCAGATAGACCCTAAAATAGGTTCCGGGAAAGACTTCGGTTTTTCCCGGATACCCGTATCAACGGAGACTTCTCATGGGAAATTTTAAGAACAAAGTTGTGTATCAAGTCTACCTCAAAAGCTTTTGCGACTCCAACGGAGACGGCGAAGGCGATCTGAAGGGCATTACCTCCAAGCTGGACTACCTGCAGGAGCTGGGTGTGGAACTGCTGTGGAGCACTCCCTTCTTCCCCAGCCCCCAGCGTGACAATGGCTATGACGTTTCCGACTACTGCGCAGTGGATCCCCGGTTCGGTACCATGGAGGAACTGGAAGAGCTCATCGCCGAAGCTGATAAGAGAAACATCGGCCTCATGTTCGATATGGTCTTCAACCACACCTCCACCGAGCACGAGTGGTTCCAGAAGGCTCTGGCCGGTGACGAAAAGTACCAGAACTACTACATCTTCAAGGACGGCGCCCCCGATAAAATCCCCACCAACTGGGCGTCCAAGTTCGGCGGCCCTGCCTGGGAATATGTGCCCTCTCTGGGAAAATGGTATCTGCACCTGTTCGATGTAACTCAGGCAGATCTGAACTGGGAAAATCCCGAAGTCCGTGAGGAACTGAAGAATGTTCTGCGGTTCTGGAAGGCCAAGGGCATTAAGGGTTTCCGCTTCGATGTGGTAAACCTGATCTCCAAGCCTGAGATTTTTGAAAATGACTATATCGGCGATGGCCGTCGTTTTTATACTGACGGACGTCATGTCCACGAATTCCTGAAGGAAATGGTTCGTGATGCAGGCATTGCAGATATGACCACCGTCGGTGAGATGTCCTCCACCAGCCTGGACAACTGTGTCCGCTACACCGCTCCCAAGGAACAGGAGCTGAGCATGGTCTTCAGCTTCCATCATCTGAAGGTTGACTACAAGGATGGCGATAAGTGGAGCCTAATGACCGCCGACCTGATGAAGCTGAAGGATCTCTTCTGCACCTGGCAGGAGGGAATGCAGGCAGAGGACGGCTGGAATGCCGTATTCTGGTGCAACCATGACCAGCCCCGGGCCGTCAGCCGCTTCGGCAACGAGGACAAGTACTGGAAGGAATCCGCCAAGATGCTGGCTGCCGCCATCCATCTGATGCGAGGTACTCCCTACATCTATCAGGGTGAAGAGATTGGCATGACCAACCCTCACTATAGTAACCATCACCAAGAATGGTACCACTGTGAAGGCCGGTCAGCTGATGAAGCTCATGAGTCTGGGTGTAAAGCAGGGCGATGTTGTTACTGTAGCCGCAGAAGGTGCTAATGAAGATGCCGCAATTGCCGCTCTGACTGCCTTCTTTAACAACAATCTGTAAGCAATCAAATCCTTTTGCCACGGGAAGCGCTGAAATTATAACACTCCTTAAACAAAGCACTCCTTCTTCGGCGCTTCCCAACTTTTTTTCCACATATAGAAAGGATACTGAACTATGATTACAATCCAAGGTAAAGGTGTATCCAAGGGCATTGCAAAAGGCCCCCTCTATTTCTTCCAGCGTTCTGACACCACGGTTACGTTGAAAGTTGTCTCTGATATTGAGGCCGAAAAAGCCCGCCTGGCTGTTGCTCAGGAACAGTCCATCCGGCAGCTGAATGCCTTGGCAGAAAAGTGCCAGGAAGATGCCGGTGAGGAGATGGCCGTCCTCTTTGAAACCCATGCCATGTTTGTGGAAGATGAAGACTTTGTAGAGTGTATTACATCTCTGATTGATGAAGAATCCTGTAATGCAGAATATGCCGTGGAACAGGCAGGCATCCAGTTCGCTGCCATGTTTGCTGCTATGGATGATGCATATATGCAGGCTCGTGCTGCGGACATCAAGGACGTAGCTAAGCGGATTCTGAATAATCTGCTGGGTGTTGTGGACGGAGGAATCCGCTCTGATGTTCCGGTTATTTTGGCAGCGGACGATCTGACTCCTTCTGAAACCCTGCAGCTGGACAAGTCCAAGATTCTGGGATTTGTCACCATGGGCGGTTCCGGTAACTCCCATACTGCTATTCTGGCCCGTACTATGGGTATCCCTGCTATCTGCGGTGCTGGTGAAGCTCTGGCAGAAGGCTACAATGGCCGTGTTGGCTACATTGATGGTGAAACTGGTCAGCTGATCATCGATCCCGACGCTATGACTCAGGCTGCTCTGAAAGAAAAATATGAAAAACAGCAGGAAACAAAGAAGCTGCTGGAAACCATGAAGGGCCAGGAAGATATCACTCTGGATGGAAAGAAGATGTTGCTGTATTGCAATATCGGTTCTCCCGAGGATGTGGCTGCCGTTCTGGCAAACGATGGTCAGGGTATCGGTCTGTTCCGCAGTGAGTTCCTTTACTTAAGTGCTTCCGATTACCCCACTGAGGATGAGCAGTTCGAGGCGTACCGTAGTGTTGCTGCTGCCATGAACGGCAAGCGTGTTGTGATTCGTACTCTGGATATCGGTGCAGACAAGCAGGTGGATTATTTCGATATGAAGGAAGAAGAAAATCCTGCCCTGGGTGTTCGCGCTATTCGTATCTGTCTGAATCGTCCTGAGGTATTCCGCACCCAGTTGCGCGCTCTGTACCGGGCATCTGTTTACGGTAAAATTGCCATTATGTTCCCCATGATCACTTCTGTCTGGGAAGTCAAGGAATGTAAGCGTGCCTGCATGAGCGTTATGAAAGAACTGGAAGCCGAGGGTATTCCCTATGACAAGGATACTGAGCTGGGCATTATGATCGAGACTCCTTCCTCTGTATTTGTGGCCGAGGAACTTGCCAAACTGGTGGACTTCTTCTCTGTTGGCACCAACGATCTGACTCAGTATACCCTGGCCTGCGACCGTCAGGCAAACGATCTGGGTAAGTTCTATGATCCTCATCATCCCGCTCTGCTCCGTGCCATCAAAATGGCTGCCGATGCTGCCCATAAGGCTGGCATCTGGATCGGTATCTGCGGCGAGCTGGGTGCAGACATTTCCATGCTGCCTACCTTCCTGGCTATGGGTATCGATGAACTGTCTGTATCTCCCTCTGCCGTGCTGCCTGTTCGTGCAGCCATCCGCCAGAGCATTGCTCAAACTTGCACGCTGGAGATGCTGGAGTGCTGATAATCATTCGGACGATTTCATCCTCAGAAAAGGTGTGTCCCTGTAGAGATCCCCTTTCATAGAAAGGAAGGATCTCTACAGGATATTCATTGTGAGAACCGGTCTCGTAAAGTTTAGCAACATAAGGAGAATCGATTCTGCGCAAAGCATACCATCTCTGCCATTATACCCCTAGCTGTCACAAAACACAATATAAACTTGGCGTTTGCAAAGGATATCTATAGTTTTAAAAGCTCGTTTGATCCATGCACCCCAAATGGCAATCCAATACTTCAATTTTGCAATTCAGATTAATTCTTGATTGCCTTGAGGTCTGCACGAACAAAATAACATGAAGCATAGTAGTCGCAAGCAGTGTTCAGGTAGCACCTGAACGGATTTTGCTTGTTGGGGCAAATCCCCAATCCCCGAAGATCATCCCTGCGTTGCGGGTTGGCTGCGCATTCTGTGAGAATGCTTGAAACCCAAAATCGAAAAAGGGCGCAGGAGTCAGCATTTGAAACGCTGCTCCTGCGCCTGATTTCTTACAGACCTTGTTCTTACTCGCCCATGTCGCGGGAGTTGGCACTGTTAATGATCTGTCCGGTCGCTTCATTGATGAAATCAACGGCGATGTTCTCTACCTCGGTGCCGTTGAAAACATTGTACATTCCGCCGTACATATAGAACGCCAGCACGGAGAAGGACTCCGCCAGATTCAGTTCAGAGGAAGTCGTGGTAACTTTGAATTTGGTAAAGTCCGAGTCTTTTATGCAACTGTGACGGGGGTGTCCGTTTTGGGGTCGTTTCTGTAAGCCCCGTACCCGCCGAAAGCCGCTTGAAATCAGGCTTTTTCGCTCGGAAAGCCTTGCGGGACAGGCTATTTTGAAAGTGGGTTCAAATCGGCATTTTTTCCGATTTTGGAGAGAAGTGTGGGAAGATAGGAGAGAAAAATCGGGAGACGGTCATACACCGCAGAATAGAGCTTCCAACCGACGAAAATCTATTTTTGAGGTGTTACAAATGGATGTATTCCCCGTTAACTGGGACAGCGTTCCCGAGGTGATGAACAAGGAGCAATTTTTCCGCATCTGCCACATCAGCAAGTCCACGGCGCTGCACCTGCTCAAAAGCGGCAAGGTGCCCTGCGAGTGGTCGGGTAAGAAAACCCGGTGCTATAAAATTCGCAAAGAGGATGTGAAAGCCTATCTGGAGGAGCGGGCGATTTTTCCTGAACTCTACTCTGCGCCGAAGGGCTGGTACGGCACCCACTATGTGGCGAGGCTCTCCAAGGAGCTGCCGGAGGACACGCTGCGGCAGATGCACGGCTACTATGAAAAGCTGCTGCGCAAATACCCGGATGTGGTCACGGTAAAGGATGTGGTGACCCTGACCGGCTACACCCTGACCACCGTTCACAACTGGTGCAGCCGTGGGTCACTGAAAGCCTTCCAGAAGGGGCTGAAGTTCTGCATTCCAAAGATCTTTCTCGTTGACTTCTTCTGCTCTCTGACCTTTCGCTCCATTACCCGTAAAAGTCTTTGGCATATCCAGACGCTGAATGAATTCAGCAGGAAGATGAAGAAATAATGTGCGATTCTGAAATTCGCACACTCGCACCTGCCT
>OGQJ01002368.1_pt1 | contig 14643 bp, 17 predicted proteins | sample 1553161 | NCBI WGS metagenome assembly OGQJ01 (sample SAMEA2579923, study PRJEB22360) | human gut metagenome | biome: human gut; feature: human-associated habitat; material: faeces | place: Denmark | collected 2008/2010 | reverse complement strand
TGCAACTTGTAAACTCATCATCTTATGTCATCCTTTCGTATATGCTATTATATAATAGTGTCAAGTTTTATAAATTCTAAAACATACAAGTAATTGATCAGAAAGAAGGTAAAACGTCAAATGGAGAAAATAATTGTAAAAAATACATGTGTACAGATCAATGATTATAACTTCGGAGACAGCCCGAAGTTAGAACGTTTTTTTGCGATATATGAACCTGTCACTCATAGTTATAGATATACAGGAATATTTTATGATCATGATAATAGAATATTATATATACCAAGAGGAGTAGATATATGGTATATAGAACAGCTTTTAGACTGCAATGCATATGTAATGAGAAATGCATATAATAAATATGACACTTATGATGATATAGGTGTAAAGTATCTTCCTAGAGATGAAGATCAGAAACAAGCATTAAGATTTATGGTTGGAAGTGGAGAATATTTAGAAACACAAGCTAAGTCTCAATTATCAGTAAATCTTAATACTGGTAAGGGTAAAACATATGTATCTATAGGAACTATGTCTATATTAGGAATAAAGTCTATGATCATTACTTATTCTAAATCAGTATTAGATCAATGGAGAAGATCTATTACCCAATATACCAATATTACTGATAAAGAAATTTTTAGCATTGATGGTTCTGGTTCGATATTTAGATTACTTACTAAATCAGAAGATGAAATTAGAAATATTAAAGTATTTTTAGTTACCCATGGAACTTTAAAGAGTTATGGAGATTCTTATGGTTGGGATAAAATAACAGAATTATTCGAATATATACGAGTAGGATTAAAATTCTATGATGAGGCACATACTAACTTTGACAATATGTGCATGATAGACTTTTATACTAACGTATATAAAACATATTATCTTACAGCTACACCAGCAAGGTCAAATGAAGATGAAAATAGAATATATCAAACAGCATTTAAAAATATACTTGCTATAGATTTATTCCATGAAGATACAGATCCTCATACTCATTATATCGCTATGAGATATAATAGTAGACCGGAACCACAAACAATATCATTCTGTAAAAATAAATATGGTTTGGATAGAAATAAATATACTAATTATATAGTCACAAATCCTAATTTTAGAATGATGTGTTGCGTAGTATTAGACTTTATATTTAAAAAGATTGTGAAGTCTCCACAAGATAAAATACTTATCTATATTGGCACAAATCAAGCGATTCAAGAAGTATATCAATGGATCTTAGAAAAATTCCCATTTTTGTATGGAAATATTGGTATATTTTCATCTATAGTTTCAGATGAAGATAAAGCATATTCGTTAACAAGACAAGTTATATTAACTACAACAAAATCGGCAGGAGCAGCTATAGATATTAAAGGATTGAAATGTACATTAGTATTAGCAGAACCATTTAAATCAGAAGTATTAGCTAGACAAACTTTAGGTAGAACTAGAGCTAAAGATACTTACTACATAGAAGTAGTAGACAAAGGATTTAAATATTGTAATAAATATTTCTTAGATAAAAGAAAGATATTCAATATATACGCATTGGACTGTAAGCTTGTAGATATATCAGACCAGGATTTAAATGATATGTATAACAATAATATAATGGTTAGACATACGATCAAACCATTTACAATCAAAAAAGAAAGGATTCGACCTTTTAACTTTGACCACTAGAGCGACTACTGTTTTGTTGTAATTTCATGTACTTTTCTCATTTTTAAGTTTTTCCCTGTAGAGATTTTATTCTCTACAGGGAACTTACTGCTTAATTGTATATTATAAAAATGAAATAAAAAATTAAAGGAGGAATATGTAATGAATGCTTTTACAAATCCGGAAACTATTAAACGTGCACAGGAATTTTTAAATACTGTTATCCTGTCAGAAAACCAACAAACACAGCAATGTCCACACCAGCCAGTATGGTATAATCACTATACTTGTAATTATGGGGAAATTATAATACCACAAAATATAGTAGTATTAGAAAGCACTATAAATGCAATACGAGTTCTATTAGATGCATATGCATATATATGTAACTGCAGAATAGAATTACAAATGCAAGGGTATACTGATGAAGATAACATGACGTTTGAATCTACGCAATTTGGAATTATATTTTGCATAGAGAATGGAAAAATTAATATATTAAGAAAATAATGTTAGTTTAACCTTAAAGTAAAACTAATAAGAAGCTCAGGAGGAGGTCTAATGAGGCCTATAAATTATATTGATTACGATAAGTTATCGGATGATGTATTATATCTTGGGTCTAATCTCTTCTTGAGAATGAATGTATCTTTATCAAATAAAGGAGATCAAGATCAACGATATCATTTTCATAAAGAGTATAGATATGATTCAAAATATACATCAAATGGTAAACTTTTAAGTATAAAAAGATCATTTACTTATTATTTATCATTAGATAAAACAGATACAAAAATGAATATCATGATTCGTCCACAAGACATGATATTGTTTAAAATGAATCTTGAACAAGTATCCAAATGGTTTAGTGATAATACATTTGGAACTAAAGGTAGAGAAGTAATTTTACGAAATAGAAAAGAGTCTATAGTATTACCGGGACTGGCACAGCAAAGATATATTCAATTTGATCCTGTTGTAGTGGTCTGGGAAAATACAGGGGATCAAACACCTGGAGTACGGGTCACATTAGGTGACCCGTCTATTTATGCTGACATAAGTGTAGATAAATTATTCGCATTACTTTATACTATAAGTAATTTTAACATGTATGAATCTGCACAGTTATTAGTGAATTATTTAGGAAGACCTAATTTTGGGATGAACTTGTATGAGATAGAAGACAATATATATCTCAGAGAACAAGAAGGAAAAATAGAAAATGCAAAAAATAATAGAACAATTCCAAGTCAAAAGAAATCATTTTTTGACAGTATGGATTTAATGGCGAAAGGAGATTAATTATGATTACAAAAAGAATGAAACATTGTGTATGCCCAGAGTGTGAAAAACAGTTAATAAGATTAGAACCTTTTGAAGAGGGAATTTATAATTATTGGTGCGATTCTTGTAATATCGACATTACAATTACCGATAATGATGCCGTTGAAAAAGAGGAGGATGATGATAATGACGAAAATGATTCACATTAATTTTCTTCACCAATATGGTGACGAATTTCAAACAAATATCGGGCCTTGTAAAATCAAGCGAGAATGGCTAGATGTAATGAAAACTGATATGTATAGACATAAAGTTTTTCTTGAAATGCATTCATGGTATCCAAAAATCAGAAAAGATATTTGGCAAAGACAGATTGAATCTGGAGAAATATTAAATGATGTTTTAAATTACAGTAATCCTGGCCACTATGTAGCTCCAATTATCTATACTGATAATACTGGAATCAATGTATTATTAGACGATAAAAATAAATGTATTAAGCATGATTTGTTTGTAGATTTATTACAAAATAACAATAAACTGTTTGCTACATTTATTTTAAAGAGTAATGATGATAGAACTGAAATTATAGGCATAGATAGAATTTGCTTATGCTTAGGTATAATTGACAATAAAATACTATTTGTATAAAGAGAGGGGGTTTGATAACGTATGTCGGTTATAGAAATACCATGGGTATTGAAAGAAAATGAGATTATATCAGAAAAAGCTCCTAATCTAAGATGGACCAAAGATTTTATGAAAGATATGTTTACAACAAATCCTAATCATATAATTTGTCCATATCCATTAAAAGGAGATACAGAAGCTTTATCTGTAACAGAGTTAATGCAAGTCGATCCATTTAACCAATATGGTGTAATTACATATATGGACATAGATACTATATATCTAGATTTGGACGATGAATTCGAATATAAATTGAGAAATATTAATAACAAGGGCAGATTAGCAGCTACTAGCATTTATGCGTTAAACCGATCATTAGTAGATGATGAATATCTTGTAAAAAGAATAAATACGTTTTTAGTAATTACAGATGGTGAACGTAAGATAAAGAAGTATATATAAGGAGAAAAATAAGAAATGAAAAAAGATTTACTCGATGAAATTATTACTAGAATAACAAAAATTTTTAGAAAATGTTATAATAAATTAATGGAAATATTTGGAGTTAAACCTAGTCCTTTGTATAACACGACTGTTATTTTAGTAGATAAAACATTTGTCGATACTGATTTTAAAATGGATGTATTAAACGTATTTGTAAGAAAGAAAACAAACCAAGATTGCGTGTATGATTTATCTAAATACAAATACATTCACTCATTGAATAAGATTAGAAATTCATATATCGAGGATTCATTATTTCCTCAAAACTTCTATGAAGATGTATTGAAAAACAAACACAAATATGCCGTATGCGTATTTGATACATCTTGGATAGGAGATGAAAATTTTGATGATATGGTGTATGAATTAGATCTTGATGATAACAATGTTTTTATTAACGACGATAATAAGAAAATAGATGATAAATCTATAATGTACCTGGATAGTATTTCAGGGCTATTTGGTACAAGAATCATAGACTGCGATAACTTCTTTAAAGAATTAGAGCAAGTATTGTAAAAGAAAATGCCAGATGAGGATTATCCTCATCTGGTTTATTTTTTCTAAATGCACAACATAAGCGGCTGATTTTTATTAGCAGCTGATACATAACTTTCTTTAATATAATTCATTATTTCTTCTCGTTTCTGGTATTGTTCTTGAAGATCTTCTATTCTGATATTTACATTAGCAAATACAGTTTGAAGATCTTGGAATAATTTCAATTTATTATATAAGAATCCAGCTACATCAGCCATAGCTAATGATTCGAAAGTATCCATCTGCGTTGGACTTATGGTTGTGAGATTCGCATTGTGTTCTATGAGTACGAATACATCAAAGTCGTTCATGCATATCTCAGCTCCATAAGTAGATTCTAATCTGAATCTGTTAGGAGGTTCGAAATTAGGATATATACCATTATTGAATAATGAATTTATATTAGCCTGATTAATCAAACCAAACATATCTCCAATATCATATCCAGCAGACATATAATCATACATTCCATATGGTCCACCAAATACATCATTGTTGAATGTTCCCCAGTCTATATTTTTTACTCCTAATATATTTACATCTCCAAATACTTCCTCATCCAGAAGATACCAGCCATTTTTCTTTTTTGTATCTGGCGTAATATGATATCTAAATTCATATGGAAAATACCTTGACCATGTAACTAATGTATCAGGAACAATAACCTTTTCAGCCCATACTTCTTTTTTCAATTGATCTGGAAGATTAAGCATATCTGTACCTAATCTATTTTCAATTTTATTTAAAAGTCGTGTCATATTATTAGCAAACATTACATCACCTCCTAATAATAAGTAGATTCTCCGATACATGCTCCTATAATTTCATTATGAATATAATTTTCAAGATTAACAATAAATATTCCTCCAGCTCTGTCAGTGAGCTGAACTTGTGACTTATTATTTATGAGCTTAATATCGTCATATAGTAGATCAAAAGATTCTCTAATTTGTTTAATATTGCAAGATTCTTCTTTAATATAATCAATAACTGATTGATTAGTTATAGGAATTAATGTACCTTTATCATTCTCTTCAAGAAGAAGATTACTTCCTTCACTTACAACTCCATGAGTATAAGCTTTATTATGAGATGGATATATCACTCTATCGTAAGTGATAAGTTTAACTCCTTTAACTTCTGCACCTCTATTAGTATTTTTAATAGTACCAAGAGCTCTCATAGAAAATGATGGTGAGAGACCGTACATAAGTTCTTTATTAAATTCTTCTCCAAGAGCATTATATGTCCCGAAGAAGTTACCCATAACCAGATCGCCATCTGTCCAGAATTTAGTAAAAATAACAGAGCAGTTATTAGGATCAATAGTCTGTTGTCTTACTAAATCTTTAGACAATGGATGGCCATTTTCTCCTCTCATATTTCCTGTTCTAAGCAACTCTAATTGTCTAGGTACTACTAATTCTGGAAATAAATCTCTTGAATCATAAAATCTACCATTTCTGTTTTTCATATTAGCTTCCTGAAGGCATCCTTCTGCTAATGCCCTACCATCGCCACGCTTTTCGATAATTTTTGCTGGCATAATATCTTCTGACGTAGTTGCAGTCTCTATAATTACATACCCAATCGTATCAGGTGCCATAGTTTTTATCATGACAATTCCTCCTTTTATATTATTATACTAATGTTGCAGCAAGCACAAGTTAACCAATCTCCATTAATTTACAGCTTCAACAGTATATTAAATTAATAAAGAGGAGGTCGAATACTGATGGTATCTCAAGGAACTTATGTTTCGTCTTTAGTCAAAGAACGTATTTCTAGGCTAAAGACAGAATCACCTGTTTTAAGGTATAATGAGAAAGTAACTGTAGAATCAGCGATTCAATTAATTAAACCTTTGTCTGTAACAAAGGTTTCTCAAAATGATTTTGATTTTTGTATGAAAGTTTTAGAACAAGTTACACCAAAATCAAACTCAAAAGCATCAGATGTAGCTAGATTTATCTCTAACGAGATCGTATTAGGAGTTGAATCCGATGTAGATATGGATATGGCTAAGTATAATATCAGAGATAATGATAGAGAGATAATCTCATCAGGAATAAGCGAAGCTGCATTAGCAGAAAGGATTATCAAAAATCAAAATATGCTATGTAAACGATTTAATGTAGATAAAATCGTTAAAGAGAATATGCATAATTCTGATATGATAGTATCTGAATTATGTGAATTAATCGATACATATAATGTGCCTGATCACTATAAGTATAATGTAGCTTTAGAAAATATCATCTATAGTATGGTTAAAAACGGAGTAGATGTAGATGATACTAAAGTTGTATCTTCTATTACAGAGTATTTTATGTATCGTGATATGAATATATCTGATGAAAAATATAAAAACTATCAGGACGTTCTTGCTAATAATTATATCAGTAAAAGTCTTGGTAAAGATGCATTAATAGAGGCTGTATTGCATAATTCACCTACAGCTTATAGGGATTTAACTGAATCTCTATTAGAATCATCTTCTGATTTATTCATTACAGAATATTTCTTAGACAAAGCCTTAGCAATTCATACAGAGGCAGATGCTGCTGAGTATATGGAGGAAGTAGAAGCTTATATTAAAAGAGAGGTTCTTGAGATAAAGGATGAAGTTATTCTATATAGAAGTATTGATAATATTCCTAGATATAGCGATGTATCTAGAGATTTTATTAATATTAAAAAGTCAAATATTTTCGATAAAGAAAAATTTGATAAGCTGTGCACTTTAGATAGAATTATAGATGATACTGAAGCTATTTGCGAAAAAGATAAATATGATATCTTTAATAAAGAATCATATAGAACTATTACTTTCGAAGCTGATACTTCAGATATAGAAGAACTAATCGCTAAATATAAAGCAGATCAAGATAAATCTCCATCAAAGATTAAAAATTTCTTTATCAAACTACACACTAAATCTCCAGAAGTTATTATAGACGATCTTCCTGATGTAATGGCTTTTGCTAGAGCTGGTATATTATTAGCAGTAGCAACTATTACACCTATAGGGCCAATTGTAGCTGGAGTATTGGGTTTGATTAGTTGGTTAATTTCAAAGAAGATTAATGATAAGGAAGCTAATAGATTACTATTATCTATTAGAAGTGAAAAGAAAAAAATTCAAAGTAAGATAGAAAAATCTTCAAATGAGAAAAAAACAAAACAGCTTGAAGAATATCTTGATTGCTTGAAGAAATGCGAAGATAAAGTAGAATCATATTTAGATTCTATTGAAGATGCGGATCATTCAGATACAGATAATGACGATGATGATTTAGATTTCGATATGGACTTCGAAAATGCGTTTATGAATTTAACTCAAGCTGCAATAGTATCCGAATCTATCATTAATACTAATATGAATAGCATTAAATGGATACCTCTTATCACTAAAGGGGGTAAAGTTAATATATTATATGAGATTAGTGATTTAATATTAAAATCATCAATACCATTAGATGAGTATATGGCTGAATTACGGAAAGCAAAAGAAACAGTAATATCAGAATCATATACAGGATATGATAAACGTATTGTAAATACTGCTATTGATGCAGAAATATATAGATTGAGTGCTATAAAAGAAGATTCTTATAGAATAAGAAATATCTTTGAAGAAGATATCGCAAATCAAGCTTTGCTTGAAATGTCTTATCAAGTTATACAAGAAAAGTTTAGCCTCAATACTGTTAAACTTGCATTGCAAAATGCTAAAGCTAAACTTAAGGAATTAAATACAAAACAAAAATCATTATGGCAATCAGTTGATGCTCAGGGTAGTGGTCTTGTTAAGTCTATAGAAAAAGCTCTGACATCAGATAGACGAGAAGCTATTATAAAAGGATCTATAATACCTTCATTTTCTAAATGCATTAAAGGAGCTATTGCATTAGCAGGGACAGGTATTATATTTGGGCCTACAGGAGCTCTGATTGCAGCTATCGGAGGTTTAGCTACATCTAAAGCATTAAATGCAAGGGAGAGAAAGTTATTATTTGATGAAATTGATACAGAGCTTAAAGTAGTAGAAAAACAAATAGAGATAGCTCAAAATGATGGTGATATGAATCAATATCGGTTTTTATTGAACTATCAGAAAAAACTCACTAGAGAATACCAGAGAATTAAATACGGTTTCAAAGTTCAAGGAAGAGATATCCCTAGAGCTTCCATACCAGGCAGAGGAGGTAATAGTTAATGAGTTTATTTGATGATATTGTAAATTCATTTTATCTGACAGAAGATAATGCTGCAGATGATGAACAAAATACAGATAACCAAAATCAGAATAATGAACCTGCTCCAGCAGCAGAAAATCAAGATACTGGTGGAGAAGAAGGTACCGATGATAACGGAGAAGAGTATCAAATGAATGATCCCGAAGCAGATGATACTGGTGATAATGGGGAAGAAGGTACCGATGATATTCAAGAAAATCAAGGAGAAGACGACGAATATCAGATGAATGATCCTGAAGCAGATGATACTGATGATAATGGAGAGCAAAATAACGAAGGTGGAGAAGAAGGAAAAGACGATGAGTATCAAATGAATGATCCTGAAGCAGATGATACTGGTGATAATGGGGAAGAAGGTACCGATGATAGTGATTCCGGTAATGGGCCTACCGATGATCCATCTTCTAAATTGAAAGATATTGAAAAATCTATTTTTGATCAATTATCCCCAGAACAACAGGCTGCTAAGATTAAAGAATTAAAGAGTTTATATACAGATACCTATAATAAGTGTCAAACTATTGTAGATATGGTTAGCTCTGCAGATAAGGAGCCTTCCCAAGCTAAAGTATACGACTATATAATTAACAATCTAGTAGATCTTCAGAAATATATTAGAGACTATCTTGATGATATTTTTGATAGTAAGACATATATTGAAAATATGACTGAGCTTCAAAAATATCTTGCTATATTAGATACAATCAATAATGTATTTGAAGAGATAAAGAAAGGATCCGAAACACTGACAAAATAATGTCTGTGTAAAATTGGATATAATAACAATATAGTAAATATTTAATGTAAATTAAATAAGAAAAAATTGAAGAATAAGAAAGGAGACTAATACTATGATTATTGGTGAAGCACCGAGACGTAATATGTCCGACATGTATAAAAACGATCCAATGCATAGTTTCGTAGAGTCCTATGTTAATCTTACACAGGGCATCTTAAACGAAAATGCGACTGATATATATACAGATCCAGCAAGAGCACTCATGGCAAACGGAAGTAATGAAGCTCTTAAGAACTTCTTTGTGGAAAATTCTTATGATCCTCAGGGAATGACTGCAGATGAAATTGAAGATCATATTGAAACTATGGAACAGCAATATGATAATGACCGTTCAGGCCTCCTTGAGCAGACAATGATGAGCTCTATGAATCCGATGATCGGTATCACAATTCCGATGCATAAATGGATTCTTATGAATATGGTATTCGATAAAGGTGCTATTCCGAAGTTTGTTGCTCGTTCACCGAAGTTTACAATTTCTATGGAATATCGTATCCTTGTTGATACAGAAGGAAATGAATTGGATATGTTCCGCGATCAAAACCTTATGACAGATGCTATCGAAAAGACAGCTCCAGAGGTTGAATTCGAATTGCCGGCACTTCCTTTCACAGATGATAATGAAATCGTTCACACATATCTTAACGGTCTTGCAGGTGCAGATCATTTGTCTATTGAGACAAGAATCTCTGCATTTAAGATTGAGAACCAGTATTTCGAAGTTGGAGATATTCTTCCGGATGAAAAGACTGGATATATTGAACCGAATGGTAAGGTTGCTACAGAAGCAGGTAACCATGATGTTTGGGTAAGATGTAATTATGCATTTGCTCCGACATATGGCGATGTAGAGCGTTCTCTTATGGCTAACGTTCAGTATGAATATAAAGTAAACGAAGGCGGAGTTAAGATCAAAAAGATCACAGACTTTGTTTCCGGTACAATGCAAAATGACAGACTCAACATTCAAGTTCTTAAAGGAAACCTTAAAGGTATTCGTGTTACTTCAAGACTTGATACTTCAAGTGCACGTCTTACAACATGTAGCGTAAGATGGAAAGAGAAAACAGACATCGTTGAAATTGGAAATGCTATTCCGATTGATGTAACTATCTCTCCAGAAGAAACAAAAGATATTGCAGCTCTGTACAATGTAAATCAAGTAACTAAGATCATGAGCATGATCAAAACAGTTCTTGGAAATACAAAAGATGATCAGATTAGAAAGAAACTTGATCAGTCTTATAAAACAATGGATGTGCGTTCTAAGACATACAGCCAGTTCGATTATGCTCCTCGTGAAGGATATCATGGAGATCATGTAGAGTGGAGAAGAAATACATTCTTTGATTTCTTTGATTCTCAGATGACAAAATTGTATCAAGTATTGAATGATCCGAACATGACAGTATCTGTATTTGGTGATCCGGATCTTGTAAGAAAGATTACTCCGGTTGATTACAGTTATCAGACACCGTCTAACATTGGACCAGTACAGCTTGACTTTACAAAGACAGTTGTTACATCTGATTCTAGAGTATATAACTTTATTGGTTCCGATAAACTTCGCGGATCAACAGAATTTATTGTAGTTCTGTGTCCGAGAGGAACAGATAGAATTATCTACAGAATCTATGATTATCAGATGTACATTAGCAATGAAATTAGAAATGCTGATAATCCGGCATTGCCGAACATCCATGCATTCGAGCGTTGGAAATTCGTAGAATATCAGCCAGTTCAAGGACGTATCAATATCTTGCATCCGACAGGATTGACAGATCACTACGACTTTGTTCAGGTTAAACAAGTTCAGTAATTAAAAGATGAAGCAGCAGAGAAATCCCAGTACCATTAATGGTACTGGGATTTTTATTTTTGTCTGATTATTTTTATTCTATTCTTATAAATACTTTATATTAATATATTATAACAGTGATAAAATATAAGGAGGAAATATTATGAATGCAATAGTAGCAATCGACAATAAGAATGGGATCGGAAAAGATGGAGAACTTTTGGTTAAATTAAAAGCCAATATGAAATGGTTTAAAAATATTACCACTAACAAAGTAGTTATTATGGGAAGAAAAACTATGGAAAGTATAGGAAAACCACTACCTAATAGATTAAATATTGTACTTACTAGAAATTATACATTAAATAAACCTGGATACATTTTTCTTCATTCTATTGAAGATCTCATGATTTTTTAAGGCTTAAACGTATCTCTCCAAAGGATTGTTTTGTAATCGGCGGACAACAAATTTACAAAGCTTTAGAAGAGCAAATTGCATATGTATATGTCACTAAGATTTTTAAAATATTTGATTCTGATGTAAAATTTCCTATTTCTTTTAACAATTTAGAAATGATAACATCATCTCAAATACAAGAAGAAAATGGAATTAGTTTTGAATTTAGGATATATAAGAATTGTAAATTGTTTTTGAATTTCATAAGGCATACATTAGAAAGACCATTATACTCTAATGAAACTGAATTAATAAAAAAAGTTCTTACTTCTAATGATGAAAAATTAACTGTGTGCAGTATACCCATTCAAAATACTGATATGAACAAAAATGGTAGACAATATAACAGAGATGCATTGAAAGCTTGTTATGGAACCTCATCTAGTGATATCATAATAGATGAATAAAGAAGAGTATAGGGATTAATCCCTATACTCTATATTTTTTTTTTGATTTATCTCATTTTCAATTACATATTATCATCGTGAATAAGGATACAGAGGTGCGACTCTGTATCCTTATATCCCCAATTGAAAGGAGATGATTTCATGAAAAACCTTCTTGTGGAATATACGTTCCAGGATTTGCGCATGGTAGGAGATATACTCCAACCTGTACCTGTAATCGTAACACAGGATAATAGTGATGGCACTTGCCAAGGTTATCTCGATCTTGACAATATGTCAGCCAAACAACGTATCGTGGCAGATATGTTCTGCCATTGATAACAATAATAGAGAGCTAACGTCCCATCTCTCTATTATTTTTTTTGTTATTATAATAGTATTTTACTAATACTTAATATCTTCACATACAATTAATTTAGATGAAAGGAGCAAATACAATGAATCAAAATTTAGAAGGATTATATAAGTGCATAGCTGAATTAGGAGCCACATCTGATTTTGAAAATATAGAGCCGATAAAAAATATATCCAATACAATGAGGAAAGAATTAAATAAATTATTTCCAGATTTTAAATGCAGTGAAGTAATTATAAACAAAAATACGGATAAACAATTTTTTGGAATTATGGTTTCACCTGATTTTGCATATGGTTCTACATCAGATTTTACACATAGAGTTCTTCAAGGATATAAGGGTACATATGTGCATAATAATATAAAAGATTTTGAACCATTTAAAGAACATGCATATGTATTGGAAATAGATATGCAATTAATAAGAAGATTTAATCTTAATCATGGACAAATTATAGCTCTTATTTTAAGAGATATATGCGTAATGAATTCTCCGAAACCTTATTGTGATCTGAGGGATATTATAGATAGAATCGTAGCATTAAACAATATAGAATTAGATGTGTATGAAATTCTTAAACGTACAGAGTTATTCTCTATGGTTTGCATAGTTACATTACATAATATCACTAGCATTTTTGGAGGAAATAATCTCGAATTATATAGAAATGAATTTCCGTCAGTATTAGAAACTTTTGACGGTATACCTTCATATTACTTGTCGGCTACCAGAAAACTGTACAATGTAGCAACAGCAGAAACTTTTGATACTTCCACAGTACTGATGAACTGGTATCTTAGAATATATAACACATTAGACCAAAACAGAGAAATAGAATATTTGTTTAGAGATTGTATAGAAATAGAAAGTAGTATTTCTATTAAACGTTTATTGTTATATTGCTATAAGAATATGTCTTCAGTTTCACCAAAAGATGAAAAATACTATCAAGATGTAGTACAAGAATCATCAAGGCGAAAAGGTCTCATATATCAAATGAAGCGTAACGGGTTAAAATCAATTGAGGAAGATTTGTTTGAATATAATATGAGACTTAGAAATGTGGAAACTCAAGATGATGCTATCCTGTTAATGAGGCAGATTAATAGTAGAATGAGTATTTTAGAAGATTATCTTACAGAGGAAAAGAATTTAGATGATAAAGAAAGAGAAAGATGGGAGAATTGTTATAAAAAATATCTGGATCTTAGAGATTCTTTATCTAAGAAAACTGTATATAATAAGAAAATGTATGGATTGTTTGTAGATTATAATGCGCTTCAGAATATGTCTCAAAGTGGAAATCTCATGAATACTTATTATTAAAAAATATAGTAGAGATAGTGGATTTATCCACTATCTCTAAATCATCTATTTCTTTCCTTAGCATTCATGAATTTCATGAATGTTAAGGTAGGTGATATATAAATGGATAATAATGGTAAAATTACATTTCATAACTATACTGATTTTATTTTAAATGTAACTGTAACTGTAGAATATAGTTACCCACATCCTTTTGATATAAAAAATGAGTTTAAAATAGAGCACAAAGGGGCTCCTGTTGCAGATGTATCTCAATACGGTAATAATATTGGTATGAGTACATATGATCATCAACTGTTAATGATACATTTATTTTATAATAAAAATATAGGATATAAAATAAATCCGTCGATAAAAATGACAGTAACACCTCCAAGAGTAATTAGTAATGGGTCTAGTTCTGTAGTTACATTTAATAAATTTAATAATTTATTATATATTGATCCTGATAATTATTATATATGCATTGGTTGTTTTCACAGTATAACTAATTTTATATTAGAAACTACAGTTAGAGATGTCATTACAGTAAATTCGGGACAAATAGTATTACGTGTACAAAAATTATAATAAAATTAGGTGTTAGTAGAGTACTCTACTAACACCTCCATTTATTCA
>OGQJ01002354.1_pt1 | contig 14701 bp, 10 predicted proteins | sample 1553161 | NCBI WGS metagenome assembly OGQJ01 (sample SAMEA2579923, study PRJEB22360) | human gut metagenome | biome: human gut; feature: human-associated habitat; material: faeces | place: Denmark | collected 2008/2010 | reverse complement strand
CTGGCTCGCTTCGGCGGCCGCTGCGGGGGCAGCCTCTGCCGAAACGGGTTCCTGTGCGGGGGTATTATCGGATGCGGGGGCCTCCGCTGCGGCGGCTTCCGCGATCTTTTCCATCAGTTCGCGCTTTTTGAGCATGACGTCGCCGATGCCGAGCACCTTCGCGATTTCGCGCAATTCGGCCAGGCTCTTTCCTTTCAGCGCATTCAGGTCTTGCATATTCTGTGAAGTTCGTATTGTGTGTTGTGATTTCAGGTCCGGACGGTCGCCCGGCTCTTCGGAATTCGCATGCAAAGATAGTGCATTATTTCTAATTTCAAAATAAAAAAGTTGCAGGCCAGCGATTTCCGACCTTGCGGAGAATTTTCCGGCCGGTCGCACCGATTGCCCCTTTCGGAAGCCTTTCCTGCCGCCGGATGCGGGGCCTGTGCGGACTCCGCCTCCGGGCTGCGGGCGAAATACCTATTTTTTGTGATTGCGCGGTCCGCATTTTCGCGCGACCTTTGCACCAGAACAATGAAGACAGTATTTCGCCATTGCATTGTTTGTATTGTTAATGTTTGTGTGTGAAAAACCCTTCCGGGATCCCGGAAGGGTTTTTTGCATGCGGCCGGCCGCTGCGGGCGTCGCCGCGGCGCCTACTTCTTGAGCCGTAGCTCGTAAAGGTCGTGCCGGCGGTCGCGCAGGTTGCGCACGCTGCCGTAGGTGTGCAGCTCGTTGAGCAGGTCCAGATCGACGTCCGAGATGAGGATCATCTCCGTGTTGGGGGTCGCCTCGGCGCGCTTGCCGTCCGTCGGGAAGGCGAAGTCGCACGGCGTGAAGACGCCCGACTGCGCATACTGGATGTCCATGTTGTGCACGCGGGGAAGGTTGCCCACGCTGCCGGCAATGGCCACGAAACACTCGTTCTCGATGGCCCGGGCCTGTGCGCAGACCCGCACGCGCGAGTATCCGTTCTGCGTGTCGGTGAGGAACGGCACGAAGAGGATCTGCATGCCCTGGTCGGCCATGATGCGCGACAGCTCGGGGAACTCGACGTCGTAGCAGATCAGCACGCCGATGCGGGCGCAGTCCGTGTCGAAGGTCTGCACCATGCGGCCGCCGCTCAGACCCCAGCTCTTCACCTCGTCGGGCGTGACGTGCACCTTCTCGTACATGTCGTAGGTGCCGTCGCGGCGGCAGAGGAAGCCGACGTTGTAGAGCCCTCCGTCGGGCTTGATGTAGGGCATGCTGCCGGTGATGATGTTGATGTTGTAGCTGATGGCCAGCTCGATGAAGCGGTCGCGGATCTCCTCGGTGTACTGTGCCAGCCCGCGGATCGACTGCGCCTCGCCCAGGTTGTTGAAGCGGGCCATGAGCGGGGCGTTGAAGTACTCGGGGAAGAGCACGAAGTCGCTCTTGTAGTCCGAGACGGCATCGACGAAGAACTCGACCTGCTCGAAGACGTCGTCGAGGGTCTTGTAGGTACGCATCTGCCACTGCACGAGGCCCACGCGGACGGTGGTCTTCTTGTCCACGAACTCCTGTGTCGGGGGCTGGTAGTAGATGTTGTCCCACTGCAGGAGCGTGGCGCAGTGGCACGACTCCTCGTCGTTGGGCAGGTAGTTGGGCATGACGCGCCGCACGTGGAAGTCGTTCGAGAGCTGGAAGGTCAGCACCGGGTCGTAGATCTCGCGCGAGCGGACGCGGTCGATGTACTCCTTGGGACGCATCCGGTCGGCGTACTTGTGGTAGTTGGGGATGCGGCCGCCGAACATGATCGCCTTGAGGTTGAGCTTCTCGCAGAGCTCCTTGCGGTAGTCGTACATGCGTCGGGCCAGGCGCAGGCCGCGGTAGTCGGGGTGGATGAATACCTCGATGCCGTAGAGGATGTTGCCCTTGGGGTTGTGGGTCGAGAAGGTCTCGTTGCCGGTGACCTTTGCGTAGGTGTGGTCGCCCTTGACCATGTCGTAATCGACGATGATCGAGAGGGCGCAGCCCACGATCCGCTCGCCGACGACCGTGACGATCTGCCCCTCGGGGAAGATGTCGATCAGTTTGTGGATCTGCTCGCGGGTCCAGAATACGTCCTTGTCCGCATAGACGCGCGTGAAGGACTGTGCCAGCTGCCCGTAGTCCTCCATCTGGAGGTTGCGGACCTCGACCCGGTTGATCTTGTGCATGTCTGCCATATGCCGTGAGATTATGTCGTTGTCGGAAAACGGCGCAAAAATACGCATTTCTCCGCCATATTGTCCCGACTGCGGCGATTTTCACGGCCCGCAGGGTTTCCGGATCGGATATATTTGGTATTTTTGCAGCATGGATCATCCGACAGCATCCGCCTTGGATTATACGGCCCGGGACTACACCGCATCGCTCCCGGTAGCCGACTTCATCGCGCGTTTCCGCGATGCGGAGCGCATTGCGGGCTATTGCCGCGCCTGCCCCAACTACGGGCGCAGCTGGGCCTGCCCGCCCTTCGACTTCGACCTGGAGGAGTATCTCTCGGGCTATGCGACGGCCCTGATCGTCGCCACGAAGATCACCCCGGCCCGCGAGGGGCTTCCCTTCTCCGAGGCCGGGCGGCTGATCCGTCCCGAACGGGTGCGCCACGAGCGGCTGCTGCTCGACATGGAGCGCCGGTACGGCGGCCGTGCCTTCGCCTATGCCGGCACGTGCCTCTATTGCCCTGCGGGGGAGTGCGCGCGGATCGCCGGGAAGCCGTGCCGCCATCCCGAGTGGGTGCGCCCTTCGCTCGAGGCGTGCGGCTTCGACCTCTGCCGCACGACCGGGGAGCTGCTGGGCATTCCCCTGCGGTGGAGCGGCGACGGCCTGCTGCCCGAGTACCTGACCCTCGTCAGCGGCTTTTTCCACAACGAACGGACGGTCGAATGGGAAGGGTGAAACGCGGTATGGAAATGAGACGTATCATCGGTTGGATTTTCGTTTTTGCGGCACTCATGGCCGCCGGGTGCGGCCGTCGCGGAACACCGCAGGAGTTCTCGGTGGACGGATTCTTGGCCGTGGAGCATCCCGACAGTGCACGTCGGCTCCTCCAGCGGATCGATCTTGAACGGCTCAATCGGGGCGATCGGGCCCGCTGGGCGCTGATCATGGGACTTGCCGAAGTCTCGTCGGGCGATACCCTGACAGGCAAAAAGTTCCTTGACCGCGGCATGCGCTACTATGAGCGTCACGGCTCGGACGGCGAGCGTGCCGTGGCGTGGTACACCTACGCCCAGGCGCACGTCAAGACGGGCAATCTGGAGGAGGGAATCCGGGGCTACACCCAGGCGGCGATTCTGGCCGAGAAGGCCTTGGCCGCCGGGTCGTCCGACGATTCGCTGCGGCGGGGGACCGAGACGCTGCTCGTGGCCGTCTACCACACGTTGGGACTGCTCTATTTCGAACAGGGATACGATGCCGTGGAGCCCTTCGCGAAGGCGGTCGAGGCGGCCCGTGCCAACGGCAACACGGAGCAGGAGGGATACAGCCGCTTCATGCTCGCTTCGGCCCACTGTGCCGCGGGCGATTACCGGCAGGCCATCGAGACGCTCGCGCCGCTGGTCGAGGTGGCCGATACGATCCCGTTCCGCTATTTCGCCCAGCAGATCCGCCTGCAGAACCTCATCTTCCACACCTACCTCGGCGACTGGACGCCGGAGCAGCTCCTGGAGGCCCGCAAAGGGATCGATCTCAAGGTGATTCGCCGTGCGCCGCTTTCGTACGGCTCGGCCGTCTCGGAGGATACCGGGCGGTCGTTCTACGACGTGGCTTCGGCCATCATCTTCCAGCGCGACGGCCAGCTCGATTCGGCCCGCTGCTATATCGAAGAGTCGCTGGCCTGCCGGGATACGTTCCATCAGGGGAGTGTCGGACTGTTCAACCTGGCAGCGGAAATCTACCACGACCGGGGCGACGACGCCCGGGCCTACGACTACATGCAGCAGTATGTTTCGGTGAGGGATTCGCTCTTCGAAGCGCAGCGCGGGGCGCAGGTCGCCGAACTCGAACGACGCTACCGCACGGCCAACGAGGTGGCCTTGCGCGAGGCGTCGCTGCGCTACCGGGCCTGGATCGCCGTGCTGGCGGCCGTGCTGGTCGTCAGGGCGGCGGGGTGGGCCGTCGGGGGCTACCGCCGCAAGCTGCGCCGCCGCGACGGGCAGTTGAGCGAGTCGCTGGCGCTGCTCGACTCCTACCGCGAGTCGCACGACAGCCTTACGTCGCGGCTCGATGCCTCGAATGCCCGAGAGGCGGCCGTCAAGCGGCTGCTCGAGGGGCGCGTGGCCGCCGTGCGCGACATCGCCGCCACCTGTTACACCTTCGGCGAGGGCGAGCGCCTGACGGCCAAGATGCGCGATCTGGCCCTGAGCCCCTCGGTGCTGGCCGACGTCGTGGACATGGCCGATCTCTACAGCGACCGGGCCGTCACGCGGCTCCGCGAACAGCTCCCGGGCTGGACGGCGCGCAACTACGACTTCGCGGCGCTGGTCATCGCCGGCTTTTCGCCGCAGGAGATCTGTGTCATGCTCGACATGTCGCTCAACGGGGTCTATACGCTCAAGTCGAAACTCAAGCGGCGCATCGCCGAGTCCGGGGCTGCGGACCGCGAGCGGCTGCTCGGCTATTTCGCCTGACGGACGCCTTTCGGGGCGGGCGGTCCGGCGGCAAGGCATGCAGCCGGGACAGCAAGATTTTTTTCGGATGCCTGTGTTGTAAATCAGTAAGTTGTGTTTCGTGCAGCAAGATCCTGTCTGCACCGGCAAGGCCTTTTCCGACGTAATTTTGCGGAACGAAGAGACCCTTCGAAACACATCGAAACATGAAATCACACCATCTGCAACTTCTGTTGATTCCGGTGGCGATCCTCCTGAGCCTCGCCGCCGCAAAAGCCCAGACTGCCGCCCCGACGGAGAGACCCTCCGATGCCGTGATCCGCGGGCGGGTCATCGATCCGTCGGATGCGCCCGTCGCGGGAGCCGCCGTCGTATTGTTCAACCGCGACTCGGTCTACCTCGACGCCGTCGCTTCGGATGCCGACGGGCGCTTCGAGATCCGTTCGGCGGTGCGGCCCTACCGGCTGCAGTTCCAGCACATCGCCTACGAGGTCCGCACCATCGAATCGGACCGCACGGACCTGGGTGACATCCGCCTCACGGAGGCCTCGACGAAGGTCGCGGCCGTGGTGGTCGAGGGCGAACGCCCCGTCGTGAAGGTCGAGCAGGGACGGCTCGACTACGACCTCGGCCGGCTGACCGAGGGCCAGGCCGTCAATAACGCCTACGAAGCCCTGACCCGCCTGCCGGGCGTCATGGAGCAGGAGGGTGCGCTGACGCTGGCCGGGGCCTCGTCGGTGACGGTGATCCTGAACGGGCGTCCCTCGACGATGACCCCCGAGCAGCTGGCCACGCTGCTGCGCTCGACCCCCGTCGATCGGGTCGAGAAGGCCGAGGTGATGTTCAGCGCGCCGCCGCAGTACCACGTCCGCGGGGCCGCGATCAACGTCGTGCTGCGCCGCAGTCACGAGACGGCCTTCTCGGGTGAGCTCCATGCCAACTACACGAACCGCTATTACGACACCTACGATGCCGGCGGCAACTTCGTCCTCTCGTCGCCCAAATGGTCGGCCGATGTCACCTATTCGGCCGCCCGGAGCAAGGAGCTGACGAGTTACGACCTGCGCTCGCTGCACACCTTCGAGGGACGGCAATACGACATCCGGCAGGATGAATGGATGACCGCCGAGGGGTGGAGCCACCAGCTCCGCGCCGCTGCCGAGTATGCTCCGAAACAGCGGGGCCGGGTGAGCGCCGCCTACACCGCCTCGTTCTCGCCGAACACCGACGGACTCTCCCGTTCGACGGGAAGCTACGTCAGTTCGCTCTCGCAAAAATCGAGCGACCGGTCGCTGCACAACCTCGCGCTGCGCTACACCTCGGCATTCGGCCTCGACCTGGGCCTCGACTACACCCATTACGACAATCCGGAGCAGTCGCGGCTCGAAAACAGCTATGCCGACGGGTCGGCCACGGCCTTCGACGTCGGCTCGGGACAGCGCATCGACCGCCTGAACCTGACGGCCGACGAGCGGCATACCTTCGCCTCGGGCTGGGAGCTGACGGCCGGCGGCGCCTTTGCCTTCGCCCGCTCGCACGACTGGCAGCACTACACGCACCTTGAAGGCTCGCCCGCGACGGAAGACACCGATTCGCGGCTCGACGAGTACACCGCCAACCTCTATGCCGGTTTCGGCCGCCAGTTCGGGAAGGTGGGTCTCACGGCCTCGCTCGCCGGGGAGTACTACCGCATGGGCGATTACGAAAACTGGTCGCTCTATCCGCAGGCGTCGCTCAACTGGATGCCCTCCGAGCGGCACATCCTCCAGCTCAACTTCTCGTCGGACAAGGAGTATCCCGCCTACTGGGAGATGCAGGGCGCCATCTCCTACATCGACGGCTATTCGGAGATCCACGGAACACCGGGACTCCGCCCCTCGCGCAGCTACGAGGCGCAGGCCGTCTACATCTACCGCCAGAAGTACATCTTCGTCCTCTTCTGGAACGAGCGCCCCGACTACTTCACACAGGCCGCCTGGCAGGCCTCCGACCGGCTGGCGATGATCTACCAGTCGCTCAACTGGAACTTCAACCGGCAATGGGGCGCCAATGCCGTCATCCCGTTCCGCGCAGGCAAATGGCTCAATTCGCGGCTGACGCTCACGGGAATGCGCATGCGGCAGAAGTGCGACCCGTTCCACGACATGTCGTTCGACCGCGCGAAATGGGTCGGCATCGCCCGGCTCGTGAACACCTTCCACCTGAGCCGCAAGCCCGCCATCGACCTCGAGGTGAACGGCTTCTTCCAGTCGGGGGCCATTCAGGGCACCTTCGACATCAATCCCCTCGGGTCGGCCGATGCCGCCGTGAAGTGGACCTTCGACCGGGGTCGCGCCACACTTTCGGTGCGCTGCAACGACCTCTTCGACAGCGGTGCGCCCTCGACGAAGGTACGCTACCGCGGGCAGTGGCTCGACATGGGGGCGCAGCGCTACACGCGCACCGCAACCGTACACTTCTCCTACCGCTTCGGCGGCTACAAGGCCAAAAAACACAAGGAGGTCGATACCTCGCGTTTCGGACACTGAACGGACCGGAGTGTCATGAGTCTTTCAAGACTTCGTAGGACGCTGCCGCGTCGCGGTTCGGCCGGTCAGACGGGTGTTGGAAACGGCCTTGCAGGGCGGCGGGCAACTCGCTGTAGCCCAGATCCGATCCTATCGCATGTGTTAGATTTCGAGGCCCGGGACGCAACAGAAAAGCGTCCCGGGCTTCCTAATTTTGCAGCCGGGAACGGATCCCGCAACTCAATACGGATACTCATGCTTCTGGCCCTTCTCTTCTCCTTGTTTCGTCTGGCTGCAATCCTCCGGCGCCGGGCCCGCGGTTCGGCATAGGCCCCGCGGTATTCTCTCTCCGTATTTTCCGCAGGGGCGGAAAAATCTTTTTTACTGACGCATATCCCCTGTCCGCGAGTGCGGTATGTCATGCCGTACGCACTCCGGATCCGTTTTCAGGCATCATAATTGTTAGAGACTTCGCGGAGTATCCTCCCCGGTGCGGGACGAGACTTCTTCCGGGATGGAATCGTCCCGTGAACGGTCTGTCGAATCGAAAAGTGGCGATGGAATGTGGCGAGTGATGATTGTGATGGCGATCTTTTGCGGGACGGTCCGGACCGTGCCCGCCCAGGAGCTTGCGTTGAAGACCAACGCACTCTACTGGGCGGCATCGGCTCCCAACATCGGAGTGGAGATCGGTACGGGGCGTCGGATGACCCTGGACCTTTTCGGCTCCTACAGGCCGTGGCGGCTGCGTGACGAGGCCGATGCCTCCTTCTGGCTCGTGCAGCCCGAACTGCGCTACTGGCTGCGCCGGAGTTTCGAGGGCCACTTCTTCGGGGTTCACCTCCACGGCGCACAATACAGCGCCCGCGGCCGCGAACGCATCTACGACGGCAGCCTGGCCGGCGGCGGATTCACCTACGGATAATGCCGGAGGCTCTCCCCCCCCGCAGCCGCCACTGGCGGCTCGAAGCCCTCCTGGGAGTGGGCTATGCCCGGCTGTGGTACGACGAGCGGCTCGGGCTTCCCTGCCGGAAATGCGTGGCGCGGCGCTCCGACAACTACGTCGGGCCGACCCGCATCGCGCTCACCGTCTCGTGTCTGTTCTGAAACGGCTGCAACCATGGAGACCATACGACGATCCTTGCAACTGCGGCGTGACACACGGCTTCACATGCCGGCTGCGGGCCCCTTCCGCTCCGGAGCCGTACGCCGCCCGTTTGCCGGCCGCCGCGGCCGGGCTGCCGGGCTGCTCCTCTGCGCCCTGCTCCTCGCCTTTTCGGGCGGCTGCATCCGCGAGACCCTGCCCGAGTGCCCGCCGCTGCAGATCACGCTGACGGTCAAGGACCGGAACTACTTCAACATCGACGATGCCGTGAAACTGGGGATGATGGAGCGTGTGGCCGACGACCTCCCGTTCCGCCGGTATGTCCATTCGCTCTACTATGTCGTCCACGACGAGGCGGGACGCACCGTTGCCGAGCAGCGCAACATCCGCATCCGGAACGACGACGCCACGCAGTCGATCGTCCTCCCCACATCGCTTCCCTACGGGCGCTATACCCTCACCGTGTGGGGCAACATGGACGACGAGGGCTCGCTGGGCGCTGGATCGACCGAGGCGGGCATGGAGTCGTCGGGAACCGCCGCGAACGACATCTATCTGGCCTGCGCGACCTTCGACTACCGCTATGGCTCCGAGATCCACACGCTCGGTATGGAGCGTACGAAGGGCAACCTGCTCATCCGCGCGGAGGGAATTCCCGACAACATCGACTTTTCGACGAAGACCATCGCCGGGGTGTTCGGCCTCGTGGACAACGGCTTTGCCTACTCCGAACTGACCGACGTGCAGACCGAACTCGACTGGACCGTGCGCAACGAGATCCAGACCCAGACGCTCGTGTGTCCCTCCCCGTCGTTCGAGGGATCGACGCTCAGCATCGAGTTCATCGACAAGTCGCAGGCCCCGGCCGGGCGTGCGACGCTCCATCCCTCGCTCTCGCCCCGGGACGTGAACATCACCATGGGACGCAACGAGATCACGATCCTGAGGTATGTCTACCGCGAGCAGTCCGGCGGCGATTTCGACATCTACCTCCGGGTGAACGACAACTGGGAGCTGCTGCACAGCATGGGGATCGATTGACTGCGCGGCAGCATGACGGAAACACCTTTTTTTCTAACCGATATAAAAAACGTTACGATGAAACAGATCTACCTTTTCGGAGTGGCTTTGATGGGATCACTGGCACTCCAGGCCTGTTCGCAGAGCGACGGCCAGGCCACCGGTTCGAACGCAGACCGAGACCAGGTGATTGCGCTGGCCGTGGCCAACGGCAACGGGATCGCCACGCGCGCCGGGCGTCCGCTGCTCAGCTCGGAGGCCAACCACACGATCGAGAATGTGGTCGTGTACGTGGTGAAGGCCTCCGACAATACGGTGGTGGCCACGAAGACCTTCAGCGACTGGCAGAACGAGTCGGCCGACTACCGCACCGACGACGGCCGGTATGCGGAGTTCCTGCTCGACGACCGGCTCGATGACGGCGATTACAGGATCTTTGCCGTGGGCTACCACAACGACAGTGCCTACGGGGACATTCCGGGCACGCTCGTTCCGGCCGGCACCTTCCAGGAGAACGCCGTGCTGTCGCTCGCGGCCGATGCGGGCGCCGAGGAGCTCTTTGCCGGATCGACCGGGTCGTTCTCCGTCACCAGGGACCAGGGTTTCAAGAAGGAGATCGTGCTCAACCGTCAGGTGGCCGGCGTCTACGTCTATGCCCGGGAGATCCCCTACATGGAGCAGGGCACCCGGCTGCGGCTGGTTTCGTCGGCCGAGAACAACCGCCTCGTGCTCGGGCACTTCTCCACGCTCGACCTGACGGACAACGGGACGGGCAGCGGTGTTGCGGAAGCCGTGGTGAACGGGTCCTCGGCCGATCCGGCCTTCGACAAGGTGCTCGCAACGATCGACCTCGCCGAGTGGTTCGTCTCGATCGAGGATGCCGATGGCGACAACCTCATCGATACGGGCGTTGATTACGCAAACTGGCGGAAGCCCGCCCGCTACAACGGCGTGGCCACCTTCGAGAAGGGTTCCGTATTCGCCGGCGAGTTCGTGATTCCCTTCGCCCGGGTGGATGCGACGCAGAGCCTCAAGCTGCAGCTGACCACCGCCGGCGGTGTGGTGAAACGCGAGTGGAACGTCAATCTGCCCGACACCGAGGCCTACACGCTCTATACCTGGAATGGCTCCGGCTTCGGCTCCGGCGAATCGGTGACCGAGGACGGGAACTCGTACAATATCGTCCGCAACCACCTCTACGGGCTGGGTTCGCGTGCGACGAACGACCCCGGTCACGGCACGGATCCCGATCCGGGTACGGGTGACGACGAGCCCGTCTCGCTGGACAACAAGCACGAACTGAAACTCATCGTCAATGACAACTGGGAGGTGATCCACGACATGGAGATCGATTAGTCTCCACTCCGGCGTCCGGCGCCGCCGTCGGGGTGGCGCCGGAACATGCCGGCGGGGGCCCTCCGCCATTCGGAAACGCAATACCAACGGACCATGAAACGCTTCGGACAGATCGGTGCGGGCGTGGCCGCAGCGCTCCTCTGCCTCTCGTGCGGCGAGAAACCGTACACCGGCGGGGGGACGTCGGGCTCCGCTGCAGCCGAACAGCACTTCATCGTCGCCGTGGAGAGCATGGGCGAGCTCTTCACCGGGGGCGAGGGGGTCGATGTGCCCGTCGCCACGCGCCGGCCCATATCGAGCGTGGCACCGACGCAGACCTTCGACCTTCTGAGCATCATCATTGTCGAGTATGCCTCTCCGGCACGGGTCGTCTTCAAACGCACGATCGGCAGCTGGAGCAGCCCGGACAACATGGCCAGCATTCCCTGGAGCCTCGAGAGCGGTCAGGGCCGCTATGCCACCGTCACGCTGAGCGGCGACGAGTGCCTCGAAGAGGGACATACCTACATGGCCTATGTCATCGGATACCAGTCGGGGACCTTCGGCGGCTACGAGCCCTTCCGGGACTTCGAGGTCGGCGATGTCTACAACCGCACCGAGGTGGCTTCCGTGCCGGCGGGCGGCTCCGCCGAGGAGATCTTCGCCGGAGCCGAACTGTTCGAGGTCCGGGACGGGGCCATCCTCTCGGGCCGCGGCAACGGCACGACCGTCGGGCAGGGCGTGCTGGTCGCCCGCCGCCAGGTGGCCGGCACCTTCGGCTATTTCACGCGCATCCCCGTGCGGGTTTCGGGCCGCGACGTGGCCGCGCTGCGGCTGGTGGCCACGCGGCGCAACCGCAGCCTGATTTTCGGCGGGTTCCGCGGTCTGGACGACCTGTTCGACTTCAGCAAGGACAACGTGATCAACGGCATGAATCCGCGGACGGACTACGACGCCCGTCTGGCCGGATCGTCGCGCGACGACGCCTTCGTGGTCTACCGGATCGACCTTTGCAAGTGGTTCCCCGGGAATGCGGAGCAGCCGCTGCTGCCGTTCGATGCGAACGGCGACGGCTATCTGGACGATGGCGACGACAACTGGCAGATGGACGCGGAGACCTACCCGCAGGGGACGATCTCGCTGCCGCAGGGTACGGTCTTCGGCGAGAAGTTCTGGATTTCGGTGGCCATGACACATGACGATGTGGTGTCGGGCACCCCGACCTTCCAGATGCAGCTGCTCGATGCCGCAGGCGCGGTTGTCACTCACTGGGACGTGGCCCTGCGCGATTTCGAGGGTACGGACCGGAACCGCACGCTCGTCTCGCTTCCCGACGGCCCCGAGGGGCGTACGCTCGTCACGCACGTCGAGAACCTCGATACGGAGACCTGCTTCAGCATCGTCCGCAACCGCCTCTATACGATGGGCGAGAAGAGCCAGTCGCAGAGCTATGGCGAGGATGTACCCGTCGATCTGAGTGCCGCCGGTGTGCTCGTGCTGAATGCGAACCACCAGTGGCAGATTCAGAACTCCATTATTTTCAATTGATTCCGGGCCGGGATGTACTCCGGTCCGCAACCTGCTATCCGCCGATGAGATGAAACGTTTCGTTTCCATACCGATTCTCCTTGCCCTGATGCTGGGCGGCTGCACGTCCGGCATCCCCGATGGCGCCGAATCCGCTCCGGACGGCATGCCGTCCGTCGAGGTGGAGTTCCTGCTGGGGACCGATGCCGAGCTTTCCGCTTCGGTGCGGAGCGATGCCGCCGCATGGACGTTCGTTCCCGACGGCTCGCTGCTTCCGCGGCGCGAACCGCCCCGGACGGTGCTGAGCAGCAACGACTGGCAGCAGGTGAACGACGTGCGGGTATACTTTTTCCGCCGCAACGCCTCGGGCGACTACGTCTACGTCAAACCCCTCGACGCGCAGGGACGGCCGCTCGACTGCCTTTCGGCCGAGGAGTTCACCCTCAAGTTCGGGATCAGTCCCTATGTGGTCTGGTGGGGCGGCGAAGAGGACGCCGACGAGGCGCATGCATGGGTCGGGAGGGTCCGCCTCGATCCCGGGGAGTACCGCTTCCTGGCCATAGCCCGCGATGACCGGCATGTGTCGGGAGCCCGCTCGCTGGCCGATCCCAATGTCGCTGTCGCCGATTGGGAGTGGACGGGATGGACGGCCGGAACCACCCGCCTCGAGGATGCGACCCTGGCCTGTGCCCGGACCTCTCCGCTTGCAGCGACCGAGTTCTTCTGCGGCAGCACCTCCGACCCCGTCCGCGTGGACGGCTCCCGCACGGCTTTCCGTTGTGCAATCGGGCTCGAGCGCGCCGTGGCCGGCATCCTGCTCTACGTCGAGCACATTCCGGCCACGATCCGTGCCTGTGTGCACGATGCCTCGGGGACGCACCATACCCGCGACGTGCCGGTGACGGGCCTTGCCGTCGTCCGCGGGGGCAGGCTCTCGGACCGCGTGCGCCTCTGGGACCGGAGCGCCGTCGCCGGGACCCTGACCTCCGTCTCCGCACAGACCGCCGCCCCGGACTGTCCGAATCCGCCGCTGCCCGCATACAGCCTGCTCGAGGTCGCCATTCCCGATCACGCCGAGGTCCGTGACGGTATCTACACGAACCTCACGCCCGGGAATACGGCTCATCCCGACGCCTTGCTGCAGGGCGGGTTCGTCCTGCCCCAGGCGGAGCCGGAGGAGGCCGGCTCCGATTCCGGGGAGCACTACGACCGGAGCCTCTACCTGGTCTTCCTCGGCGAGGAGGGGTCGGGTGGGCGACGCATCGCCCTCGAGTGGCGGCCGATTAGGCTGGCGACCGACGACAGTGCTTGCGATCCGCTTCGTTTCCCGCTTCTGGCCAACCACTTCTACAGCATCGGACGGCGGGCCTTCTCCGCCGACGGAACGCGCCTCGATGCGGCGGACGATCTCCCGATCGACCTCAGGTCGGAGGGCGGGGTACAGATCACGATCCGCATCGACCCCTTCTGGAACGAATACTACGGAGGTGCGATCGGCAATCTACGGGGGTAAAAACGAAATGAGACAAAGCAGAAGAGAGCAGTAAACCCGTAAATGCAATGTAATACAGAGAGATAAGTGCGAAGCCTCCCCGGGAGGCCGCTCGATCGAAATGCGACTTTGGTGATACTTTCGTGTTACTTCACAGGGCTTTTGAACGGCCCGTTCGGATAGGAAATGTTACTTGCCACATAATACGCCCGAAAAACGGCCCCAAACAAGGCATGCAGAATGCGGGCACAACCTATGCAAAACCCCGTCAGAACCCGATAAAACGGCAATTCTGGCGGGGTTTCGTTATGAGCGATCAGATGGTATTACAGCAAAACGTTCAACCATTCAAAACACTGTTCAATCGCATCGTAATCCTCTTTCAAATGACCATATTGGTAGGTGCACCAATATGGTCTTTTTTCTATTTGGACGGACATTTGGACGGACACTTGGACGGACATCGCAAATTGTATACAAAAATCGAAAAGTATCATTTGGACGGACATTTGGGCGGACATTTTTTGTGTATTATAGAATCTATTCAGACAGCTATCATATCATCAGCGATGTTAAATTGTGTGAAATATTGTGTATAAAGGTGGGGATAATACATATACTCGAACGATATATATAAATATAATCTGCTAATACATAAACAATTCGGGGTAGCTGATCAAAATAGCCACCCCGAAAAGCGTGTGTGCGATGGTTCGTTGAGCTTATCCCATCGTATTGAACCGGATACTTGCTTTGATTAACGCCAGCGCCTGGATTGAGTCTGCGGGAATATCTTTCGGGGAGTGGTGCGGGTTGTGGCTGACGAGTCGGACAAAACGATCGTCGTCTGCCTTCTGAATGTATTTGATCGAGATATAGCTCTCGCCGTCGATAGTGAATGACAAAAGATACATCTCTCCCCACAGAATACCTCTTGACCCATTGGGAATCTCCTTGTATAATACAATGTCGCCACTCTTCAGTAACGGATACATCGAATCACCTCGGACGTAGACTGCCCCATCGCATGGAGGTAAATCTGGAATTTGGATGTGAGATATGGGAGTACGACGGTTCTGGTCAGCGAATAGAGCAACCAACCCCGCCGAGGCATCGAGTT
>OGQJ01002337.1_pt1 | contig 14756 bp, 10 predicted proteins | sample 1553161 | NCBI WGS metagenome assembly OGQJ01 (sample SAMEA2579923, study PRJEB22360) | human gut metagenome | biome: human gut; feature: human-associated habitat; material: faeces | place: Denmark | collected 2008/2010 | reverse complement strand
GGACTATTTTTTATTCAATTTTTCAGGTGTGCAATTTCATTATACAATGAGCCCTTTACATTTTTTGTTTTCACCGGCACAAGTCTGCCCGGATCAAAAAAGTAGCTGGTATCCTGCGCAGGACGCACCTGTCCCTTGAACACGTCAACCACTGCATTGACAGCATCCGTCTGGTACTGCTGAATTTTAAAACTGAACTTCATTACAGCACCCTCCTCACTGTTTGCGGACTATAGGTATTGAAAATCTGCTCAAAGTTAATCGCTACGCTGTCATCAGCCTGCGAACTGTCACGCATAACAAAATAACTTGGCATTTCTTTGGCGATGGCGGTAATTACTTCATCTATCACGTCCGTATCAAAGCATGCCATTAAATGACCTTGCGCCACGTTGTAGACAGTTTTGCCGGCAATGGTAATTTTTTCGATTTTGCTGGAAAGCGGTGTATCCAGCTTCAGCATAGCATCAAACAGCAAATCTTCGTCACTGCGGTCTTTTTTGATATTGTCAATAAACAGGCTTTGCTGTTTATCCATGTATTCCTTCGGTGTGAAGTACACATCTTCCATGTTACTGCTGTCGCATTTCAAAACACGGAAGCCAATGTCCAAATCCTGAGTTGTCAGCGGATTTTCTTCTTTGATTTTCTTGCCTGCACGACGGATGCGCTCCTTGCCGATTTCACAGATGTTATGAGGTTTATTTATAGAATCAAGAAAAGCAATAGCTGATTTCATTTTATCTTTTGCTTTACCAGATGCTTTTGACATTGCAAAATCTAAATTTTCCTCTATTTGTGTCAGTATAAATTTTACTTTGCAATCTCTCTCTTTATTAAATATAATAGCTGCATGAGCTAACGTAGCAGAACCAGAAAAAAAGTCAAATACTATATCATCATTTTTAACATTACCAATTTGCATCAAAGCCCTCAATAGCTCTACTGGCTTAGGATTACTAAAAATATTTTTTTGTCCAAACAAATCCGTTAGACAATCATTTGCTCCTTGATTATGACCAAATTGATTACAATCCCACCAATTTGTTGCACATTGTCCTTCTGCTTCACGTTCATATTTAAAGTATTTTTTCCTTGGCATACCATCACCATTCCTAGGAAATATAATTCTATTATCATCTAGCAACTCTAAATACGTTTTTTCTTCTCCCATCCATTCTTCATTCAATATTTTTCCACTTGGTGTTTTAATTTCATATCTAGTACCAGATTGATCAGAACCTACTTTCCAAGGTTTTGATGCCCATTCGCCACGAGGGTCATTGTCAGGATTAGAAAAATTGCCTGTTAAATCAATTTTGCCTACTCCAACAGACTTTAGATATTGGATATTTTTCGCATATACTAATATATGCTCTGCAACTAAACCTATCATTTTGGTTTTATCATTAGGTTGATTATGTCTTCTTCTCCAATGGATATGTCCTTCAAAATTACTTTTTCCAAAAATTTCATTACAAATTATTTTCAAGTTTTCCACTTCATTATCGTCAATACTTATAAAAATAACGCCATCATCACTCAGTAAATCCTTCGCTAGCTTCAACCTTGGATATATCATGTTCAGCCAATCGGTATGAAAACGACCGTTGCTTTCCGTATTAACTACAAGACGATTGCCTTCATCATCTAACTGACCACTATTCACTATATACTCTTCACTATTCTGTTTAAAATCATCCTCATATACAAAGTCATTACCTGTATTATACGGCGGATCGATATAAATCATCTTCACCTTGCCCAGATACGTTTCCTGCAGCAGCTTGAGTACTTCCAGATTATCGCCTTCAATATAAAGGTTTTCTGTATTATCAAAGTCCACGCTCTCTTCTCTGCAAGGGCGCAAGGTTTTGTTAATCGGTGCATTGGCAGCCAAAATTGCTTTGCGCTTATCTGGCCAGGTAAACTGGTAGCGTTCCTGCAAGCCATCTACAACATGGTCACTAAGCTCCTGTTTCAGCATATCAAAATCAATGGCATGCTCCAATTTGCCCTCATTATTGATTCTTTCGGTAACACAATTAGGGAATAGCTCCCTTATCTTCGCTACGTTTGCTGCAACCTTATCCATAGATTGCATGTTGAGATGTTCCATCATTATAAATCCTCCAGTTCTTTTTTCAGCTTGTTTATTGCTTCACGCAAAGTCAGTTTTTTGCGTGCCTGCTTTTCCGCAAACATTTTCTTCGTCAGCGCTGCTATCTGTGCTTCTGCTTCTGCCCGCCTGCCGGCGTTGGCAATTACGGAAGCAGGTGTAAGCCCTGCACGTGGCGTTAATTTCGCCACTTGCAGAGCTAGGTGCTCCCAAATATCGTTCAAGCTTGTGCCTTGCAAATTCACCTTCTGCTCAGCCACAGGCATAAATTCATTGAGCAATATTCTGTTATCGAAATACAGCGCCAGCTGCAGCTTATCTTCATAGCAAAGCGCCAACAGCAAGCGTTGGTCAATCAGCCTGCACAGCCTTTGCAAAAGCCTTTCCGCACAGCCCTCCTGCTTCAGCTGTACCGCCAAAACAAAAACTGCTTTTTCCTGCTCCTGCTTTTGCAAGGCAGGTATTGTGCGTAAGGAAATTTCGTTGACGATGGTCATCTGCCTGATGGCTGCGTCAAACTCCTTCTGCTCCGCTGTATTCAGTTCAAACTTGCTGTAAAAGGCACGTTTGCGAATAATTTTTTTTACTTCTGTAGTCTGCGGTAAGCCTAACATTACTGCTCACCTCGCACAACGAGGAAGCAAATCAGCTCAAAATCATCCAGTCCTTTAATACTGTTATCAAAGAAGCTGATTTCCTCACCACTCAGGAAGCTGTCAACATCGTCGGCATCCTTCACGTTGATTATGGAAGCAATAGCATCCTCCAAAAGCTGGGAATATATACCCATACTTCTGCCGTCATTCGTCGCCTTGTTGAAATCGCTGCACACGTCTGTTAAAGGCTTATCCTTGCCACGGCAGGTAAAGCGCAGCTTGTCCAGCAGCTTCTTCGGCGCCAAATGGTTGCAGATAATCTCACCATCCTCGCCAATATATACGGCATAAAACGGATGCAGAAGATTTTTTCTGTCTATATTTATGTTATCCGTGCAGTTTTTCAGCACGTAAATTACACCAGTAGGACATTCCTCACTCGCAGGCACAACGGCATGCAAGCCAAAGGGTGTTTTATCCAGCTCGCCATGCGTCTTTATATATTCCAGTAAATCAAGGCGGAACTCGTTTAAGCCTAAATCCATAATGGAAATACCCGTACTCATATCCTCAATATCGACAACTTCCTTTTGTAGCTGCTGAAGCTGCTGCTTGCGATACTGCAAGTCGAGCTTTTCATTATTGCTCAGCAGATTATCGTCCGCGGTAGCAGTCAAATCAACTGCCTTCATACGACTTTCTACACGGCTTTTGAGGTCAATGTAGTCGTCCAAATCCACGTCTGGCCAAAAATTAACCAATTGGATAAAGGCATTTCTGCTGCCTATGCGGTCAATACGGCCGAAGCGCTGGACGATACGCACTGGATTCCAATGTATATCATAATTCACAAGAAAATCACAATCCTGCAAATTCTGACCTTCGGAAATACAATCAGTAGCAATCAAAATATCTATATCGTTTTTATCCTCAGGGAAAATCAGCTTCTTATCCTTCGCCAATGGTGCAAAACAGGTCAGTACAGTATTCAAATCACACCTAAGCTTCGGTATCGTGCATCTGCCATCCACCGAGCCTGTAACCATCGCTGTATGCAAGCCAAACTGCTCCTGCACATGCTTGCTGACATGCTCATAAAGATAAGCAGCAGTATCGGCAAAGGCAGTAAACACAATAATTTTCTTGTTATCTGCATTCAAGGGATGCTGAATTTTATCGTCTATAAGCTCTAGCAGTTCCTGCAGCTTATTATCCTGCTCAGGCGTTATCCCCTGCACCATCCCAAGCAGCTCATCCAAACACTCCTTGTCATGCTGCAAGCTATGCCCCCAGCTCACAATATCCATGTCAGCCAGCTCAATAGGCACTTTTTTGCCCACAACAAAGCTTTCCTCTTCCATATCAAAATCGGCGCCGCTGAAATCAGTACCGGTATCCACCTGCGCATTAGCAAGCCTGTGCTGTGTGAAGCTGTCTATCTTTTGCAATGCTGCGCAAATACTAGCCCGCACTCTTTCCACAGTCAGCCTGAACGAATACACGGAGCTTTCCATGCGCTTCAAAATATTTATCGCCATCAGTCGACGAATACCACGCTCACGGTTCGCCTGTGTAAAGCCAGTATTGACCTTATTATCATCAAAAAGCTCTGCATATTTCGGCAAACGGCTATGCAAAATAAATTCCGTAGGAGTATATATAGACAGCTCCAGCTCATCAAGCTTCGAAAATATTTCTTTATAATTTACCGCGCCATTCTTAACCAATGCAGGGCGAAAGGATAGCGGCGTTTTGCGTTCAGGAAAGCTGCCAATAGCCTTTGTATCATAGTATCTGGTAATATGCTTGCGTGAACGTGCAATAGTCACAGAATCAAGCAAATTGAAAAAATCATAGCTGAGGTTTTCCAGCAAATTCTGCACTGTGCGTTCTGCCGGAGGCAGCTTCGACCAATGATTATAGGCAGCCTGCGCATTACGGAAAATATCATCTATAGAGTTTTTGGTGTTCAGCTTATCATTAATTTTGCTGCTATCACCTTCATAGGCCAATTGCAGCTGATTCTTCAAATCGTTAAAGCGATTATTAACGGGAGTAGCAGAAAGCATCAACACCTTTGTCTGCACGCCCTCACGAATAACCTTGTTCATCAGCACCGTATAGCGATTCTCTTTATCTTCGCCATCAAAGGCACCACCATTACGGAAATTATGCGATTCATCAATAACTACAAGGTCATAGTTACTCCAATTTATCCTGCTTAAATCAATATCACCGCTATAACCGCGCTTGCGCAGCAGGTCTGAATGATATAAGACATCATAGCGCAGTCTGTCGCTGGCAATAGGGTTGTTTTTATAGTTAGCGCGATACGTATTCCAGTTGTCTGCCAGCTTTTTCGGACATAATACAAGTACATTCTTGTTGCGTCCTTCATAATATTTAATAACAGCTAATGCAGTAAAGGTTTTGCCCAAACCAACACTGTCAGCTAAAATGCAGCCATTATATTTTTCCAGCTTATTAATAATGCCTAACGCAGCATCACGTTGAAAATTAAAGAGCATATTCCAGATTTTGCTGTTCTTAAAGCCTGTACGCTCATTTGGCAGCTCATCCTCACTGATATCCGTAAGAAATTCATGGAAAATATTATACAGCGTCACGAAATAAATAAACTCAGGCGCATTCTCATTATAAGCCGAGCTTATACTGCTTATAACATTGTTGGTTACGTCCTTTAACTCTTCTTCGTTCTGCCAGAGCTTGGCAAATTGCTCTATGAATGCCTGCGACGCAGGACTTTCTAGCTTTAATATGTTCACGCCCATATTGTTTCCCTGCTCACAGCCTAAATCAACAGTCGTGAAGCTATTAACGGTATAATACGCTATATCGTTCAATACAATAAACCTATCTGTAATTTCCTTATTACCAACATTGGATTTAAAGGTAACCTTCTTCTTAATCCACTCAGCACATTCCTTGGCAATAGCCTTTTGATTTAATTCGTTGCGCAGCTTTACCTCAAATTCCGTGCCATAAATACGACGCTCACGATTTATTTTAGGAATATAAAATTCACGTTTTTCCTTCTTGCTATTCTCTTTTTGAATAAAAGTAGGGTCAGTGAAAATAAAACGTAATTCTTCAATCTCGCTCAGCTCCTTACGCAAAGCCTCGAAGGCATACATAGAAAAATCTGCTGCCACAATAGACAGCATACTGCCCTTCTGCAATTCTAAGGCCAAATCATCTTTTAGCGTTTCATTTACGTTTCTAATAACCTTCATTTTCTCAAGTCAGCTCCGTTAATTGTTCATGTATCAAAAATTTGTTAATAACTCATTATAATGATACACTGTTGTCCCCCCCCGTCAAGCAAAAGCACACATCGAGTGTGTTTTGCCTGACGTATTAGCAAGCTAATACTTTCCTGTTCTGATTTTAGCGCAATTTGCGCTAAATAGCAAGTTGAAGTGCCATCTCTTTCTATAATGTTATTGGGTGATAACAATGTATCAGCGTATTCGCGACTTACGTGAGGACAAGGATATGACGCAAACACAAATGGCTGAAATCCTTAACTGCTCACAAAGAGTCTACAGCAACTATGAAAAAGGCGAACGGGATATACCGACAGATATACTCATTGCCTTGGCTAAATTTCATAACACATCCACGGATTACATTTTAGGCTTAACAAACAAAAAATAAGGATTCACTTCGCAAGTAAATCGGAAGTAAATCCTTATTTTTATTATAACGATGAATTCTATTACGAGAAATGTGCATTTTCTCCCTTTTCTCGTAACAGAATTGCTTATTCCAGAAAAAAGCTTAAATTTTTTTCACATTCTGTCAAAATATGCCATTGCGCTTGCAAAAAAATATTTATAGAAATTCAAAGAAAAATCACGCAAGCACAGTAAACTGCTTACGTGATTGATTCAAAATATTATATTGCATACTAAAAATTAAAGATCTACTTTTCTGAGCAGGAAATCAATGAGATTATAATGGATAATGCCATTTCTTGAAATGGTATGCTTATCCAAAGTTATAACATATTTGGGATAATTATCAGCAATTTTTTCATATGCTCCAAACTCTCGCTCTATCGTTTTTTCATCAGTTAAAAGATACGCTGCCTGAATATAAATAATCTTACCATTCAATTCTGCGATAAAGTCAATCTCACCCTTCCAGGTTTTACCTACATAGACCTTATAGCCACGCGAAATCAGCTCATTATAGCAAATTGTTTCAATAATATAGTTATACTCGTCCTTAATTCTGTTTTTCTTCAAATGCAGAAAGCCAAGGTCGCAAACATAATACTTCTCTTCAAATGCAAGCGCCTTCTTGCCACGAATATCATAACGCGAAACCTTATCGCAAACACAGGCATCAACAATGCAGCGCAGATAATCATACACAACAGGTGCAGAAACCTTATGCCCATTACTTGAAAGCGTACCAGCAATAGCATTACCGGAAACAGTCAGTGAAGAGTTACCTACAATATAATCAAGTACCTTTTCCAGAACCAGCGGCGAATTTATTTTGTTACGCATGACTATATCCTTCAGCACAACCGCATCATATATATTATTTAAAATAACCTCTTTGGTTTCCTTATTGGCAGCGCCACATACCAAAGGCAAGCCACCATAAGTCATGTATTCCTCCAACAGAGTTTCATAATCCGGCGCAGAGATATCTTTGTATTGACAGAACTCCATAAAATTGAACGGTAATACGCGCAAAGATACAGTCCTGCCACTTAAATGCGTAGCTAATTCTCCCGAAAGCAGTTTAGAATTAGAACCGGTAATAAAGATACTCACATTATGAGTTGCCCGAAAAGAATTTACCACAAGCTCAAAATTATTTACATTTTGAATTTCATCGAAAAACAGATAATATTTACTTTCATCAACAATTTTTTGCTCAACATATTCATAAAAAGCATCTGCATCTGTCAGCTTATGATACTTATAATCTTCAAAATTTATGTAAACGATATGCGAATCCTCGATACCATTTTCCTTTATTTCAGCAATAACCTGACGCAAAATAGTAGATTTACCGCAACGTCTGATGCCGGTAATAACCTTTACCAGCTCCGAATCATAAAACGGGCGCAAACGTTCCAGATACTGTGTTCTGATAACCATAACCCTGCTCCTTTCCGCTTTGTCAGCACATTTTCCTTTATTATATTCTAACACAACCCACTCCCCTCCGCAACAGTGTTAATTATTTTTAACACTATCGCACATTTCGTCGATAGTATTAATTTATTTTAACACTATGAGCGATTTTTGCGTTACTGTTAATTATTTTTAATACTTTTGCACGAGTTGCTCCTCCTTAACCTAAACGCAGGCACAAAAAAGGTTCTATAATTGGAAAACTGAAATCGCAAATATAATTGGCGAAAGAGTTTCTAACGGGTTTATTGAAGGCAGTAATAATAAAATAAAAGTATTGAAGCGAATCAGCTATGGTGTGCAGAATTTCGATAGGTTTCGTAACAGAATACTGTATCTGCAATAAAATATTGTGAAAATGCATTAGGATAACTATGTCTTATTTTAGAAAAATAAAACCAGCCTCCAATATAAATATACTAGAGGCTAGTTGAATTGCAAAAATAATTATGTGTTGTCTAGGTCTATGATGTTAAAGTCTTGAATACCCCAAAACTTGACAAAGAACCGCAAAATTCACATGATACGACGGCTTTAAGTATTTATTTTATGTCAGCTACAACTTTATGCAAAGACGATGCCTTATACTCAATCTTTAACTGCTTCAGCGCAGCGTTTGCACAGAGTCGGATGCTCAGCGTCCTGACCAACCTCGTCACTGTAAATCCAGCAACGCTCGCACTTGTGGCCTTCGGCAGCAGCAACGGTAACCTTCAGGTCCTCGCGGCCGGTTGCTTCGGCACCTTCGGCAGCGCCTTCAACAATAATAGCCTGAGAAACAATCAGCAGAGTTGCCAGGTCTTTTTCTACGGATTTCAGGATAGCAAGAGCTTCGCCTTCGGCGTGCAGCTCAACCTTAGCGTCCAGGGAGTGACCGATTTGTTTGTTACGACGAGCCAGCTCCAGCACCTTGGTGATTTCGCTACGAATTTCAATGAAGTTATCCCATTTAGTTTCCAGCTCTTCGTTGATGTATTCTTCCTTAACTTCCGGCCAGGGCAGCATTTGTACAGATTCCGGAGCATTAGCAGGTTTCTTCATGAACTGCCATACTTCTTCCATAGTGAAGCTCAGTACCGGGGACAGCATAACGATGAGGTCCATGAGGATTTCATGCATAGCGGTTTGTGCACTGCGACGCTCTTTGCTGTCAGCCTTGTAAGCATACAGGCGGTCTTTGAGGATATCCAGATAGAAGCTGGACATTTCAACGGTGCAGAAGTTGTGGATTGCATGATACAGTACATGGAAATCATAGCTTTCGTAAGCAGCGGTAACTTCCTTCTTCAGCAGCTGCAGATGCATCAGAGCCCATTGGTCAAGCTCCAGCATTTCGTTGAACGGAACTGCATCTGTTTCGTAGTTGAAATCGTTGGTGTTGCCCAGGATGTAACGGATGGTGTTACGGATTTTGCGGTATACCTCAGCCAGCTGCTTCAGGATTTTCGGGGAGATACGGATATCTGCCTTGTAATCGGAGGAAGCAGTCCACAGGCGGATGATATCAGCGCCGTATTGTTTGATTACGTCCTGCGGAACGATAACGTTACCTACGGATTTAGACATCTTGCGGCCATCGCCGTCAACTACATAACCATGAGTCAGTACGGATTCGTACGGAGCACGGCCTGCAACAGCAACGGAAGTCAGCAGAGAGGACTGGAACCAGCCACGATGCTGGTCACTGCCTTCGAGGTACATAGCAACCGGCCAGGACAGCTCCGGACGTTTTGCGGCAACAGCCATGTGAGAGGAACCGCTGTCGAACCATACGTCCATGATATCGCTTTCCTTATGGAAGTGCTTACCGCCGCATTTCGGGCAGACAGTGCCTTCCGGCAGCAGCTCTTCTGCAGTGTGAGCCCACCATGCATCACTGCCTTCTTTTTCGAACCAGTTGGCAACGGAATCGATGGTAGCTTCGTTGATCAGATGCTCGCCGCAGTTATCGCAGTAGAATACCGGGATAGGAACGCCCCATACGCGCTGACGGCTGATGCACCAGTCGTGACGGTCGCTTACCATGTTGTGGATACGTTGTTGGCCCCAGGAAGGAATCCACTGTACATCGTCGATAGATTTCAATGCTTCATCACGGAAGCCGTCGATAGAAGCGAACCATTGAGAGGTTGCGCGGAAAATAATCGGGTTTTTGCAGCGCCAGCAGTGTGCGTATTGGTGCTTAATGTTTTCTTTGCCCAGCAAGCAGTTCAGCTCAGCCAGATATTTCAGTACCGGGATATTAGCGTCGAATACAAACATGCCCTTGAAGCGTTCGCCTGCTTCTTCGGTCAGCTTGCCTTGGGAATCAACCGGGCAGAGAATCGGTAGCTTGTATTTCAGACCGGTTTCAAAGTCGACATCGCCATGACCGGGAGCGGTATGTACGCAACCGGTACCGGCTTCGGTAGTTACATAGTCAGCCATAACTACGAGAGAGCGGCGGTTGTTGTATTCAGGGAACGGATGCACGCATTCAGCGAATTCCATATCTTTACCAAGAGTAGTGCCGAGGATATTGCTGAGGTCCTTATGGCAGACAGCGCCAACCTGAGCCAGCAGGTCCTTTGCCATGAAGAGAACTTCGCCTTCGCATTCAACCCAGGCATATTCCAGAGCAGGGTTCAGAGCAACAGCAACGTTGGCAGGCATGGTCCAAGGAGTGGTGGTCCAAATTACCATGTAAGCCTTTTTGCCTTTAGCAGCTTCCGGAGTCTGGCCGTTGTCTTTTACCAGCGGCATTTTTACGAAGATAGTCGGAGTTTTTTGTTCGCCGTATTCGATTTCTGCTTCAGCCAGAGCTGTTTCGCAGTGCGGGCACCAGTAAACGGTCTTTTTGCCTTTGTAGATATAGCCTTTGTTAGCCATAGTACCGAATACACGGATCTGCTCAGCTTCAAAGCTGTGACGCAGAGTGATGTACGGATTTTCCCAATCGCCCAGAACGCCCAGACGTTTGAAGTCTTCGCGTTGAATATCAACCCATTGCAGAGCGAAGTCATGGCATTTGCGGCGCAGAGTCAGCGGATCCAGCTCATTGCGGTTCAGGCCCAGCTCTTTGATAGCAGCGTGCTCAATCGGCATGCCGTGAGTATCCCAGCCGGGAACATACGGGGTATCGAAGCCGCGAGCATATTTGTATTTCATGATGATATCTTTTAAGATTTTGTTCAGGGCATGACCCATGTGGATTTTGCCGTTCGCATACGGAGGGCCATCATGCAGAACAAATTTCTTGTGGCCTGCATGCAGAGCCTGCTTTTTGCCATAAATATCGTTTTCTTCCCAGAATTTCAGAAAATCAGGTTCGCGCTGCGGCAGACCGGCACGCATAGGGAACTCTGTTTCGGGCAGATTCAGTGTTTTACCATAGTCCATTACTAATAACCTCCAATTTTATTAAACAAAAAAATATAGCAATAATAAAAAAAGCTTCGTCCCTCAGATAAGGGACGAAGCTGTAGACTAACAACGATTAATACGCATGCGTATCATGCATCATTAACAAAACGTGTACTCCGTGGTACCACCCTCATGACGACAGCCTTTGCCGCACGCCACTCGTGTGCGCAATATCGGGCGCTCCCGTATGCAGCTACTCAGGTTCGCCGCATCCACTCCAAAGTGATTTTCACCTGCTTTACTTCGTCCGGGCTTGCACCATACCCCGGCTCGCTTAACCTGCGCCGCAAGCTACTGTCTTTTTCATCGCGTTAGCAAATATCAATAAACGCTAATATTATACATTAGCTGTAGCAAGAAGTCAATGAGTTTTTCTTGCTTCTCAAATTTACTCTTTAATAGACATTTTTTCTATATCCGTAAAATCAATATAGAGTTTTTTATTCTTATATCCGTAAGAAGTTGTCAAATCTACTATTTTTTTACTATAATCACCACTCACCAGCTTGCCGGAAAAAACTACAACGTCGCCACTTTTCAAAGGCATAATCTTTTTATAAAGCTCGCTGTCGGCAGGGATTAACATTTCATCTGCGGCATATCTTTTTGTTTCAACAGCATATTCCGCTTCAGGAAAATCACAGCTTAGCCTTACATAAGCAGCCGTACCTGAGTTTAACGATTCAATTCTATCAACCTTGGCACACCATTTTTTCACATAACCGTCTTTAAAAAATTCATTGAATTCCTTTTCGTATGATTTATTGAATTCCGCTTTCTCAAGCTCTGTCATGGATTTTTTCTCGTTTTGATTATAGCGGGCCTGTATTTCATTGAACTTTTTCTGGCTGGGAATACTTTCAGCAACTACACTATCAGTAATTTTAACAAATGAATTATCTGATTTTCCGATATGTAAGCTACTTCCTAAAGCTGTAATAAAAGTCAGCAAAATTATTAAAAGAAAAATACCAACTATCGCTTTGGCAAAAACTCCGTGATACCGCCACAGCAAATATAATCCTACCGGCCAGAAGATAAAAAGCATTAAAACAGCAAACCAGCCCTGTTCCCAAAATTTACTTTCCCGCTTTACCTCAGTTGCTTCTTCACGAACCGCTCTCCCACAACTGGAACAATAGTTGGCGTTATCAGGTATCGTTTGTCCACAGTACTTGCATTGCATAACAATCCGCTCCTCATCATCCATGTATATGTTATTACAACAACATAAAATCCTAAAAACAAGCTAATGATACGCTCTCAGCTCTTTGCCTCTAATCACCTTTATCTTAACATTCTTTAGGATAATTAGCAACAATACTTCAGTTCTCCCCCCACGCCCATACTTATGGGTACAGTATATACAGTATAAAATTCCCCCTATACCACACGCTCTACTTCTACCGTACTTTACGTCTATCCTTTAGGTAGTACTCTAAAGAACAAGGTAACTACTAGCTTACGCTAGTAGCTTTTATCAACGCAGAAGAAAAAGCGAGAAAGAAAACCAACAAAAGAAAGAACGAAAAAGAAGATTCACTCTTATACTCGGGAAAACCGAAGCAAAATTATTACACTGTTTAAGAAAAAATTTTAAAATTTATTTTTTCAGGTGTAATAATTTTCATCGCGAAAAGACGAGTAATAGAGTGAGAACACAAAAACAACCGCTTAAGCGCTTTCCCCAAGCACCCAAGCGGTCATTCACAGCCTTATTCACTTCTCGTACTTAAACTCAAACACGCCAAAGCCCTTTCCCTGCGTCAGATGACTAACGTCATTCAAGCGGAAAACAGCGTGCTCATGCCATTTGTTAATCCCCAGAACAGTTACGCTAGCAGGCTGCACATCAACCGAAAAGTTAAACGCCGCCACCTGCTGCATATCCATTCCCAGCCAACGGAAAATAATATTCTGAATCGTGCCCTTATGCGCAACAATCAGCAGATTTTCCTTGTCGACATCCGCACAATGCCACAAGCCGTGTACATTACGGCGATAGAACTCATTGCGCGTTTCACCGCCGGGATAGTTGCGGTGATCCAGCTCCTGCTCGGAAGCAGGCTTGCAAAAATGCTTCTTGGCCTCTTCCTCGGTCATGCCGGCAGCAATGCCGTTATTCTTTTCTCTCAGGAATCGGCAATGCTCTATTTCGCCCTTAAAGCCAAGCTCCTCGGCAATAATCTGCGCCGATGCGGAAGCGCGCTGCAAATCACTTGCCAGAATCCGCAGCTTGCAATTACGTCCGGCAAAATCCTTCGCCAGCTTTACCGCAGCAGCCTTTATCTGCGCCCTTCCCTTTTCGGTCAGCTGCGAATCCGTCCAGCCGCCGGTCAATCTTTGCGTATGATGCGTTGCTTCACCATGCCTCACTAAGATAATCATCATTCATCCTCCGACTATTCTTCGTTATGACTGGCATAGTTTTTGAGCAGCTCAACCTGCGTTTCCAACAGATGCAGCATATTTTTTCGATGCAGCGCCGCCTTTTTCACCTGCTCGTTATAAGCCTGTTCGGCCATAGCAGCCTTGGCATCAGCCTCAAAAATAATTTTACGGCTGCGTTCCTCTGCATCCCCCACCAGTTTACGATATTTAGTATTTGCATCCAGCATCATTCTGCCGGCTTCGCTGCGAGCATCCTCCAGCAGCTTGTTAGCCTCGCTGGCAGCACTGTTAGCGCGTTTTTTGCAGACATCCTCGGTAGTAACACGCAGCTTTTCTGCATCTACCTCAGCACTGCTGCGCAGCTTATCTGCATAAGCCTTAGCCTCTTCGCGCAGCTTGTTGCATTCAGCCATCGCTGCCTGCAGCATGTTATCGGTTTTGTTCTTTGTCTGATTATACAAATCCTCAGCATGCGCCATGGTATCATCATGTAGCTTTTGCGCCGCAGCCTTCGCTTCGCTCAGCTGCTGCTCGCACTTCACTGCAGTTTCCTTCTCCAGCAGCGCCGCCTTCTTTTCACTGGCGTTCTTTACCTCGTCAGCAGTTTCCTGCGCTACAGCCAGAGTGCTCTGCATGGTAGCCTCCATCTGCTGATAATATTCCAGCTTGGAGCTGACGCGCTCGATAGTTTCCTTCTGCTCCAGATTATCCAGATAAAGGTATTCGTATTCCTTAATCAGCTTGGCAAGAAACTTGTCTACCTCTTCTACCTCATAGCCACGAAAACCCTTGGTAAAAGTTTTTTTCTTTAAATCCTCCGGATTAAGCATGGTTTATCCTCCTAGATATAACGCTTCAGCGTTACGCTGATGCGTCCTTTTTTAGTAGTGCCGCGGATTTCCTCAATCTCTACTCGTCCACGGCCGCGGAAGGAAATTACATCGCCCTCGTTCACCGGCTGTGCCGCCTTCTTGGCCTCTTTCCAGTTTACCTTGACATTCAGGCTTTTGATTTCATCCGCCATACGGCTGCGGCTTACGCCATAGCCCGCCCCCGCCCCCGTTTATGGGC
>OGQJ01002334.1_pt1 | contig 14758 bp, 9 predicted proteins | sample 1553161 | NCBI WGS metagenome assembly OGQJ01 (sample SAMEA2579923, study PRJEB22360) | human gut metagenome | biome: human gut; feature: human-associated habitat; material: faeces | place: Denmark | collected 2008/2010 | reverse complement strand
CGCCTTCTCAAAAGCATGCACGAGCGTTAACACGCCTTTCTCGCGAGAAAGGCGTCCCAGATACAGCATGTAGGGATCTTCATTATTTTGGTTGGCAACTTCCCGTGACATCGAATCGGGATTCAGGAAATTCCGCATGAGGACAAGCTGACGCTCGGGAAGCCCCGCTTCAATAAACTTGTTCCGCATGAACTCACTCGGGCAGATGATGCGATCGAGACGTGAATAGGTTTTGTGCCGTTTAAGCCACTCCGCCTCAGCCACCGCTAACGCGCTTTTTGCGATCGAACCCTTTACGCACTTCTTCTTAAGGCAATTGCCAAAATGACCCCCGAGACACGAATCGCAAACGTTGCCCTCGGAATCAAGCATAAGATAGCTCGGGCAAGCAAGAATCAAGTCGTGCGAGGTATACACAACCGGCGTTGGATGCTGCTTTAGCCAAGGAGCGTCCAAGATGGAAAACGTAATCTGCCTATGAGTGAGATTGAGATGGATTACATCGGGCTGGAATTCACGGCACAGCGCATCGAACTTCTCGCGCGCCTCTTTGGAATACACAAGTGCCTGCACGGCCTTCGCCTTATCGACAATAGAGCTCGGTCCGTTATAGTCGCGATTCGTTACAAAGTAACGCGACCACTCAGTCGGCTCATTACGCTCATCCTCCATGCTGAAGAAGGCAACTTCATGCCCAAGAGCGCGAAGACCATCGGCAAGAGCAAAGTAGTACGTCTCGCTTCCACCCTTGCGCCAATGAAACTTATTTACAAGAAGGATCTTCATTACGCAACACCCTCATACAAAGCAAGCGTCCTTTGGACGACGCTGTTCCAGTCATAGCCATTAATCGCGCGGTCACGTGCCATGGCGCCCAGCCTCTCCGCTTGGGCAGAATCCGCTATCAGGCCTTCAAGCACGTCGCGCAGCGCCCCCGCGTCTCCGTGTGGGAACGTGAGCCCGCAACCCTGCAGAACATCCGCGCACTCGGGAATATCCGAGGTAACGCATGCCGCACCGTGAGACATGGCCTCCAGCAAGCTCATGGGCAGGCCCTCAACGTCGGAGGGGAGCGCGTAGCAATACGCGTTGGAGTACAGCTCGGAGAGCAGGTTGCCCTCAACGTGGCCGGTAAAGAGCGCGCGGGGGTCGGACGCGGCAGCCTCTTTGAGCGCCACGGCGTAGTCGTCCGTATCGGAGGAGTCGCCCGCGATAACCAGGCGCTTATCCGTCTTTACCTGCTTGTACGCCTCCACCAACAGTTCCGGTCGCTTCTCGGGCACAATGCGACCGAGGTAGAGGACATAGGAGCCCTGGGTGAGCCCCAAGCGCTCGGAGATCTCCTTCGCGGGAAGATCCGCCTCGGGAGTGATGCCGTTGGGAATGAGCGTAGCCTCGCGGCCGTAAGCCTCCTTGAAGTACTCCTGATTGCCCCGGGAAAGCACGATGAGCGCATCCGCGCACTTGGCCGCCGTCGCCTCGCCGAACTTGATGTACTTGGAAGCCAAGCCGCCCCATTTTGCACGCTGCCAGTCCAGGCCGTGGATCGTTGCCACGGTCCTGATGTCCGCGGAACGCGCAAAACGAAGGGGGACGCACGGCCCCTCTGCGTGATAGTGAATTACGTCTGCCCCGTCTTTGATGGCGGCCCTTGTTGCGGCAAAGCTGCTCGTGAGCGCAGAGAGCCCCTTGATGTCCAGAGCCTTTACGGGAACGATGCGGTAGCCATCCTTCTCGTAGGGCTCGGAAGGAGCTCCTTCGCCCATACGGTCGTAGCAGGTTACTTGGTGACCAAGGTCTGCCATACGGCGAGCAAGCTCGCCTACCACCACTTCTACGCCGCCCTCGCGCGAACCCGTTCTCTTTTGGCCTATCATGGCGATGCGCATGCTACACGGCACCTTCCCCAGAGAACATCGTCTTCAGCGTGCCGAATATCAACCGCAGGTCCTGGCGCAGGCTGCGATTCTCTATATAGTGAAGATCCAGCTCAACCATTTCGTTGAAGCCCAGGTGGCTGCGGCCCATTACCTGCCAAGGACCGCTGCAGCCGGGTTTTACCGCTAGGCGCTTCATGTCGTGCTCGCTGTACAGGGCAACCTCGCGCGGCAGGCCGGGGCGCGGGCCAATGAGGTTCATTTGGCCCAAGAACACGTTGATGAGCTGGGGCAGCTCGTCGATGCTGTGCTTGCGAATGAAGTTACCCACACCAGGAATAATGCGCGGGTCGTGCTTCATTTTAAACATGGGGCCAGTGGCCTCGTTTTGGGCCTGCAAGTCCTTGAGCATTTGGTCTGCGTTGGGAACCATGCTGCGGAACTTGTAGATCTTAAACAGGTAGAACGTGCCGTCTTTGCGCACGCGGCCCACGCGCCACTGTGAATATAGGGGGCTGGCGCCCGGGCTCTTTATGCAAATGACCACGCTCAGAATTACCCCGGGAATAAAGAGCAACACCAGGGCTCCGCCGGCGGCGACAATGTCCACCGTACGCTTAACAACGCGGTAGAGCCTGTGCCCAAGCTCGGGCTTCACGCCGGAGTTGGCACCGCGCAGCATCTTGTACGCTTCTTCGTTTGTAAGGTAATCCCCCGCAGCACCGGCTGCGGCAGTGACGGAATTCGCCGTGGCGGCCGTGCGCGTCTCCCGCGCGCCCTGTGCCATGGTCATCATCGTAGACTCCAAGAGCCTCTCCCGATTCTTTTTGCCTTCGGTCGTCCGCTTGCGAGCTTGCAGCTAGGCGATCGCTCTTCTGTGATTGCGCATAACGCGCTGCTCTTTTGAAAGCACAGCAAGGCCAACGCGCGTAGTTACGCGTCGACCGCACAGATCGAGCTCCAAATAAGCAGTGCTCTTGCGTCTATTAATGGTTTTGATAAGGCCTTCGTGGCCCAGCAGCGGACCTGCCGTAACTACGACCTGGTCGCCGTCTTTTAGGGCCTCGCTCATGGGCACTACGCGGTCTCCCCTATGCGTAAAGCCGCCAATAAGCTGAACCTCTTCTTTTGCCAGCGGCACAAACTGACCGTCCTGGGAAAGCACCCGGGCAAAGTCGTCCATACGTAGCAGATACTGTTGCACGGTTCGAGGATCTGCCGTATCGCAGATAAGATAACCGGGAAAGAGCGGCTTAGTCGTATTGACCCATTCGCCGTGTACTTTAATTTCGGTTTGAAATTGAGGATAAAAGAGCTCCTGCATGGCGCTCGTAGGCACCATACGCTCGATGCGCTCGCGCATTACATCTTCGCGTCCGTTAATGACCTGGATCACATACCACACGAGCACCACCCCCTTGCTGTCTTACGTGTGGCTCACGGGGTTTGGGTATGGCTTCGCCAGGGCGCTCGTGCGCGAAGGCGCTCCATATTCAAACCCTGAGCCCAGTTAGACAAGCACGTGGCTCTGCCCCACCGTGAACGGTATGTACAAATGCAGTTGCTAGAGACGCGGACGTGTATCGCAAAAAGACCGCATCCCCAGCTGGCTGCGTGCGAACCAGTCAAGCGGGAACAAAACTGGACCGCACGCAAACAGCTGTAGGACTGATGTGGTTTCCCATACCAACTTATTGCACGCGTAATGCGAACTTATAAATAGCCACAAAAACTAATGCAAAATCGAGTATGGCAATCGATATTGGAGCTCGTGGTGTTTCTGGCACCGCCGTTACGGCCGGATGCTGATCGACCCTGCGCTTTGCGACTTGCTGGAGCCGTGAGCGCAGTTGAACTTATGTAACATTAGGTATCCTAGCACAAGCTGGTAGCGAAACTGATTTGGGCTGCGTCGGACAACATATCGTTCATTTGGCGTGCTTAAGGGGGTTGTTTTGGGATGTTGTTCACATTGATGCAGGTTATTGGGGTGCTAGCGGTGATTAAGGGTGATCTTGAAGCACAAATGGAACGGCGAGCTGCACTGGTAATTGCGTTTGTCTAACAAACTATGTACAGAGATGGGAAATAAATTGTGCAACTTTTTGTTGGCGTAGGTGGGGTTTGCGGCGCGAGATATTTTGGCATGAAAAAAGGCCTTCGGGATACCGAAGGCCTTTGAATTCACGATGGTGGAGACGAGGGGAATCGAACCCCTGACCTCTTGACTGCCAGTCAAGCGCTCTCCCAGCTGAGCTACGCCCCCGTGACGAGGTAGTACTATAGGGGAAGATCTTCGGGGATGCAAGGGGAATTTTGGATTGATTTACCGCCTTACGCGTTTTCCTTGGACGGTGGATAAAACCCTGATGCGATAGACCTTACTTGTAGAGGTAAGCGATGGCGGTGCCGGTGTGGACTTGGATCGTGGCTGTTGACCTGACAACGTTGCTGATGCCCGTATCAGCCAACAAGCCCAGCGAGGCGTGATCTAACTCCCATTCTAGGCCGTGTTCGCTTACCTCGGTGTTTGGGGCAATAGCGATGATGGAGAACGTTTTGCCTTCGGCGCTTTCGATGGTCCACGTTTCGCCTGCGCGAAGGATGCGGGCGACCACCTTGTCCTCGGCAATCCAGACTGGGGCATGCTCGTAGCCAGCGAGCAGGCCCAGTACGGAAAGCGCCATGTCCGGGCGGCCGCCCGTAGCACAGGTTGCCACAACCTCGGCACCCGGCCAGCGACGGAGGATGGAATCGAGCGCCAGAGCCAGATCGGTATAGTCCTTGTACGGATCGTGGCGCTCAACTTCAAAGTCGGTGGCGGCATCGACTAACGCGCGACCCGCATCACTCACCGTGTCGGCGTCCCCTACATATACATCGCAGCCTAGGCCGGCGCCCAGCAGCGCGTCGAGTCCACGGTCCACGGCGACAACGTGGTCACACTCCCCTGCTAGCCTACGCAACAGATTCGCGCTCGCCACCACGGGCGAGGCGCAGACCACTAACACCTTACAAGCCACAGCTCTCGCCTATCCCTCAAACGTAAGAACGCGGGCCAGATCCAGGTCCTCATAGCTATCGATAAAGATGTCGCAGTTGGCACGCACCTCATCGCGCTCCATACGGCCGTGCGGGTCATAGATACCCACGCGCTTAAAGGCTGCAGTGCCAGAGCTCTTTAGGCCAAAGACGGCGTCCTCAAACACCCAGGCGCGCTCAAACTTGCAGCCGTGGCGCTCCTCAAGGCGGCGCAGCGCCAGCTCATACACATCGGGGAACTGCTTGGAGCGGCCCGCCTCGCCCGTCGTGGTAATAAACTCCATATAGCGATCAAGGCCGGCGCCCGCAAGTGCAGACGTAACCAACTCGGCGGGCGTGGACGTGGCAACGCACATGGCAATACCGGCCTCCTGCGCCTGCTTCAAAAATGCAAGCAGGCCCTCACGCGGCGGCACCTTGGAGTAGCCATCGATCAGGATGTCGCTCAGCTCGTGGTAGAGCTCTTCGCCATTTTCGCCAATACCCCAGATGTCGTGGTAGGCCTGGCACTCGTCCTCGAGCGACAAATGCTCAAACTGGGCAAAATCGTCGACCGTCACGTCAATACCGTGGCGGTGCAATAACTCGGGCTGGGCATAGGCCCAAACGGGGGTGCTATTAACCAGTGTGCCGTCGCAATCGAAAATAAAAGCAACACTTGAGGCGGCGATGTGGTCCATAAACATGCCTTTCGATGTCAAAGGGTAAACAAACTGCTAAAAACGTTTTACCAAACGTCAACCTAACTATCTAGAAAACCTAATTGGTAAAACTGTCAAGAGTTTTACCATCGCAATTCTGCCAGTGGTATAAACATGGCGCTTACCGATTAAACGCCATCGCAAAAACACTTTCGTTCATATAAGTAACGTACAGGTGTTATCGTAGTTTTTGCCGAAAGTTCCACCGAGCACGCGAGGTGGAACGAATCATAGAACTATCGCCGTCCCTTCGATTCGTGCAGCCTTGGACCTTTCGCATCTAGTCACCAAGGCAACACGCTGCCGCGTCATGATGGGATCAAACGTGAGCGATACAAAGCTAAAGCCAGCAACCAAAAAGCCTGCTACCCGTAAAGCCGCCCCGCACGCACCGGAGCTCACCAAAGACGATGTCTATCTGTTTGGCATCGGTACGTGGGAGCGCAGCTGGGAAAAGATGGGCGCGCATCCCGACACGCAGAACCGTACGCGTGGCTGGCGTTTTTGCGTTTGGGCGCCCGACGTAAAGAGTGTTCACGTCATTGGCGAATTTAACGACTGGGATGAGCAAGCCAACCCGCTGGTGCCCATGCATACGAGCGCTATTTGGGAAGGCTTTATTCCTGGCGCCGAGCAGGGCCAGCTCTATAAGTATCTCATCGAGACCAACGAGGGCGAAAAGCTCTACAAGGCCGATCCGTATGCCTTTAAGGCCGAGTGCCCTCCGGGTACCGCGAGCGTGCTGTGGACCCTCGATGGCTACCAGTGGAACGACGCGGCTTGGCTCAAGCGACGCGCCGGCCATAACCACATGTCGCAGCCCCTTAACATCTACGAGGTGCATATTGGCTCGTGGAAGCGCCACGGCGACGCGCCGCAGGGCGAGCCCGACGAGTACGGCAACTACCCCGGACCCATGGATCCCTTCCCCGCGCAGCGCGGCGAGTTCTATACCTACGACGACCTGTCGGTGGAGCTCGTGGACTACGTGCGCGACATGGGCTACACGCACATTGAGGTAATGCCGCTTATGGAGCATCCCTTCGATGGCTCCTGGGGCTACCAGACGACCGGCTACTATGCCGCCACGTCGCGCTACGGCAACCCGCAGCAGCTCATGCACTTTATCGATGCGTGCCACGAGGCGGGCATCGGCGTGATCATGGACTGGGTGCCCGGCGGTTTTTGCGCCGACTCCCACGGCCTTGCCACCTTTAACGGCCACATGCTGTTTGAGCACGAGATTCACCCCAACTGGGGCACGCACAAGTTTGACTTCGCCCGCGGCGAGGTCCGCTCCTTCTTGGTCTCCAACGTGCTGTACTGGCTCGAGAACTTCCACGTGGACGGCATTCGCATGGACGGCGTGTCCAGCATGCTGTACCTCAACTTTGGCATCGACGATCCGGGGCAAAAGAAGTTCAACAAGTACGGTACCGAGGAAGATCTGGACGCCAGCGCGTTTATCCGTCAGGTCAACTGCGCTGTTGAGGCACACTATCCAGACGTGATGATGATGGCCGAGGAGTCCACTGCATGGCCGCTTGTGACCTACCCGCCGCAGGACGGCGGCCTGGGCTTCCACTACAAGTGGGACATGGGCTGGATGAACGACACCCTGCACTACATGCAGACCGATTTTCCGTGGCGTCCAGGCAACCACGGCCTGCTCACGTTCTCCATCATGTACGCCTTTACCGAGAACTTCATTTGCCCGCTGAGCCACGACGAGGTCGTGCACGGCAAGTGCTCGCTCATCGGCCGCATGCCGGGCGACTGGTGGCGCCAGTTTGCCGGCCTGCGCACGCTGGCCTTCTACCAGATGACACACCCCGGTGCCAAGCTCAACTTTATGGGCAACGAGATCGGCCAGTTTATTGAATGGCGCTACTACGAGTCCATTCAGTGGTTCCTGACCGAGGAGTACGAGACTCACAAGCATCATCAGGCGTTTATTAAGGCGCTCAACCACCTGTACACCGCCGAGCCCGCCCTGTACGAGCGCGGTTACACCGACGACGGCTTTACCTGGATCGACGCGGATAACTCCAAGCAGTCCATCGTGAGCTTTGTGCGCCAGGGCGAGGACGTCGATGACGACCTGGTGATCCTGATCAACTTTGACCCGGCGAGCTACGAGAGCTTCCGCGTGGGCGTGCCGCGCGAGGGCGACTGGGAGGTCATCTTCGATTCCGACCGTCCCGAGTTTGGCGGCAGCGGATACGCCGGCGAGGAGCCCTACACCTGCTCGAGTGAGCCCTATCCCTGGAACGGGCAGATGGACTCTATTGAGATCAAGGTGCCCGGCCTGGCCGGCGTGGTGCTTAAGCGCCGCGGTCCCAGCAGCTACAAGCCGCCGGTGGTTGAGGAGCCCAAGAAGGCGACGCGCAAGCGTTCGTCCTCGGTAAAGCCCAAGCCTGCAGCCGCCAAGAAGGCTCCTGCCAAGACAAAGGCCACGACGACCAAGGCCAAGGCTGCCGCAAAGCCCGCTGCTAAGGCCGCAGCCAAGAAGCCGGCTGCCAAAAAGGGCGCTACCAAGGCAAAGTCTGCTTCTGTTAAGCCATCTGCCAAGGATGCGTAACAAAGCCGTTACAGCTGTAATTACGCGCCCCGCGAGGGCGTAGGATACAAGACATAACCGTTCCGGGAGAAACATCCCCGGGGGAAAGGAACGTATGAATAAGATCTTCGACAACAAGCAGGAGTTTACCGAGCTTTATCGCGATGCCGTCATGAGCATCAGCGGCAAGAGCGTCGAGGCCGCCAGCGACCTCGACCGCTTTAACGCCCTGGCCAAGCTCGTGGCCGAGAAGGCGCGCACCGTTGCCACCAAGAGCGACGCCCGCGCCGCCGCCGAGGGCAAGAAGCGCGTGTACTACTTCTCGATCGAGTTTTTGATCGGCCGCCTGCTTGACAACTACCTGCTCAACTTTGGCGTGCGCGACATGGTCGCCGAGGCGCTCGACGACATGGGCTTTGACCTGTCCGTCATCGAGAGCCAGGAGCCCGATCCGGCGCTGGGCAACGGTGGCCTGGGACGTCTGGCCGCATGCTTCCTGGATTCCATGGCAGCCGGGGGCATTGGCGGCACCCGGAACACAACGGGGAACGTGCCCCTCACGGGCTACGGCCTGCGCTACCGCTACGGCCTGTTTAAGCAGGAGATTGTCAACGGCAGCCAGGTCGAGGCCACCGACGAGTGGCTCACCCATGGCTATCCCTGGGAGGTCCGTCGTCAGGACAAGGCCGTGACCATTAAGTTTGGCGGACGCGTCGAGGGCTTTGAGGAGAACGGCCGCACGTTCTACCGCACGGTGGACACGCAGGACATCCTGGCCGTCCCTTATGACATCCCCGTTGTGGGCTATGCCTGCTTAAACAAAACCGCCGGGGGTGGGCCCGCGGAGCCGGTCGAGGAGCACTTTGACCTGGAGGCCTTCAACCGCGGCGATTACGCCCTGGCCGATGCCGAGCGCGCCGAGGCCGAGGCCATCAGCGCCATCCTCTACCCCAACGACGCCGGCGAGCACGGTCGTCTGCTGCGCCTGAAGCAGGAGTACCTGTTTGTCTCGGCCGGCATCTACAGCCTGCTCGACACCTTTGAGAAGGAGCATGGCGAGAACTGGGAGCTGCTGCCGCAGTTTGGGGCCATCCACACCAAACACACGGCGCAGGCGATGTGCGGCCCCGAACTCATGCGCATCCTCATCGACGAGAAGAAGCTCGAGTGGGATGACGCCTGGAACATCGTGACGCAGGTCGTGAGCTACACCAACCACACCATCCTGCCCGAGGCTCTGGAGAAGTGGCCCATCGGCACGTTCTCCAAGCTCCTCCCCCGCGTGTACCAGATCATCGACGAGATCAGCCGCCGTTGGCACGAGTCCTTCGACACCACGCAGGAGGGCTGGCAGGAGCGCCTGCGCCAGACCGCTATCCTGTGGGACGGCGAGATTCGCATGGCCAACCTGTCCGTGATCTGCAGCCACAGCGTCAACGGCGTGGCCAAGATCCACTCCGACATCATCAAGAACATCGTGCTCAAGGACTTCTACGCCCTGACGCCCGAGAAGTTCAACAACAAGACCAACGGCATCTCGCACCGTCGCTTCTTTGCCGAGGCCAACCCCACCTATGCCAAACTCGTGACCGAGGCCATTGGCGACGGCTGGTTGAAGGACGCCTTTGAGCTGGAGAAGCTCAAGGAGTTTAAGGACGACACCGAGTTCCTGAAAGCCGTGGGTGCCTCCAAGCGCGCCAACAAGGAGCACCTGGCTGCCTACGTTAAGGCCGAGACCGGTCTGGTCATCGATCCCAACACCGTCTTCGATGTTCAGGTAAAGCGCTTCCACGCCTACAAGCGCCAGCTCATGAACATCATGAAGGTGATGGACATCTACAACCGTCGTATCGCCGATCCCAACTTCCACGTGACGCCGACGACCTTCATCTTTAGCGGCAAGGCTGCCTCGAGCTACACCTTCGCCAAGGAGACCATCCGCCTCATTAACTCCGTGGCCGATGTCATCAACAACGACCCGCGCGTCAACGAGGTCATGAAGGTCTGCTTTATCCCCAACTTCCGCGTGAGCAACGCCCAGCTCATCTACCCTGCCGCCGAGATCTCGGAGCAGATCTCCACGGCCGGCAAGGAGGCCTCGGGCACGTCCAACATGAAGCTCATGATGAACGGCGCCATTACGCTGGGCACCCTCGACGGCGCCAACATCGAGATCGCCGACCTGGCCGGCCGCGAGAACGAGGCCATCTTTGGCCTGACCGCCTCCGAGGTCGAGCAGCTCTGGGCGTCGAACAGCTACTTTGCATGGGATACCCTCAACAACGACCGCGAGCGTCTGGGCCGCGTGATGGACGAGCTCAAGGACAACACGTTTGCGGGTCTTTCGGGCAACTTCGAGAGCATCTACAACGAGCTCATGAACAACAACGACCCCGACCTTGTCATGGCAGACTTCCGCAGCTACGTGGATGCGTGGGAGAAGCTTACCGGCAGCTATGGCGACCAGGAGACCTGGAACCGCAAGGCGCTGCTCAACACCGCCTCCTCGGGCTGGTTCTCGAGCGACCGCACCATTCGCGAGTACCGCGACGAGATCTGGCACGCGTAAAGGCGCGCAAGCTCCCCTATGCCAGCACGGCATTACTCGACGGGCGTGACGTTGTGCCGCACCCGTCGCTAATGGGTTTAGGAACATCGATGACAGAAGGAGAAATCGATGAGTAAGAAAGAATGCATCGCGATGCTCCTCGCAGGAGGACAGGGCAGCCGATTGGGGGCACTCACCCAAAAGATCGCTAAGCCGGCGGTTAGCTTTGGTGGCAAGTTCCGCATTATCGACTTTTCGCTCTCCAACTGCTCCAACTCGGGCATCGACACAGTGGGCGTTCTGACCCAGTATCGCCCCTACCTGCTGCATGCCTACGTGGGCTCCGGCGAGGCTTGGGATCTGGACAGCCGCGATGGCGGCGTATCGATCCTGCCGCCGTACGAAACGCAGACCGGCGGCGCCTGGTATGCGGGCACGGCCGACGCCATTACGCAGAACCTCGACTACATCAAGGCCAACGACCCCAAGTACGTCCTGATTCTTTCGGGCGATCACCTGTATCGCATGGACTACCGCAAGATGCTCAAGACGCACATTGAGAATAACGCCGACCTCACGGTGAGCGTTATGCCCGTGCCGTGGGAGGAGGCCAGCCGCTTTGGCATCCTGACCACCGACCCCGAGGACGGCCGCATCACCAAGTTCACCGAGAAGCCCGATAAGCCCGATTCGAACCTCGCGTCCATGGGCATCTACATCTTCTCGGCCGACGTGCTGATCGAGGCGCTCGAAGAGGACGCTCTGGGCCGGCGGGGGGAGCCACGACTTTGGCAAGGACATCATCCCCAAGCTGCTCGGCGAGGGCAAGCGCCTGTACAGCTACGAGTTCCACGGCTTTTGGAAGGACGTCGGCACCATCGCCAGCTTCCACGAGACCTCGATGGACCTGCTGGGCAACAACCCCGAGTTCGATCTGTTCGACAAGCACTTCCCCATCATGTCCAACATCACCACGCGTCCGCCGCACTACATTGGCCCGGACGGCCGCCTGGACGACTGCCTGGTCTCCAACGGCTGCAAGATCTACGGCACCGCTCGCCACTCGATCATTTCGACCGATGCCATCATCGAGGAGCGCGCCGTGGTCGAGGACTCCGTGCTGCTGCCGGGTGCGCACGTTAAGAGCGGCGCGCACATCTGCCGCGCTATTTTGGGCGAGAACTCCACGGTCGAAGAGGGCGTGAAGCTCGGCTCTGTCGATACCACCAAGGATACGGCCGTCGTTGGAAATGACGTCGTTATCGGAAAGGGGGAATGATCCGATGATCAATCGCAAGGCCATCGGTTATATCACCGCTAACTACTCTTCGACCTACGGCAGCGTGCTGCTCAAGGACCGCCCTATCGCGTCCGTTCCGTTTTTGGGCCGCTACCGCCTGATCGACTTCCCGCTGTCCAACATGATGAATGCCGGCATTAAGACCGTTGGCGTCGTCATGCCGGGCAACTACCGCTCGCTGATTGACCACGTGGGCTCGGGCAAGGACTGGGGCCTGGACCGCAAGAAGGGCGGTCTGTTCATGGTGCCCGGCAACGCGTATGGCACCACCAAGGGCGGCATGCGCTTCCTGCTGCGCGATATCATCTCCAACAAGACGCTGTTTCAGCGCTCGGACAAGCCCTACGTCGTGATGATGGGCACCAACATCATCTTTAACATGGACCTCAACACCATCATCGACGCGCACGAGAACTCCGGTGCCCAGATGACCGTGGTGTACTGCAAGGCCACGCGCAACGTCGACGACGAGACCAAACTCGAGATTAACGAGAACGGCCGCCTGACGGGTGTGAGCGCCGGCGTCGTGTACGGCGACAACGCCTCTATGGACTGCTGCATCGTCAACCGCGAGACGCTGCTCGAGATCATCGACCACTACCAGGCCGCTGACTATCTTGACCTGCTCGAGGCACTCCAGGGCGACTTTGGCAACATCGACGTGTGCAGCTACGAATACAAGGGCGAGGTCGTGGGCGTGTTTAGCGAGAAGTCGCTGTATCGCCGCAGCATGGACCTGCTCGACCAGACCGTGGCCGACCAGCTCTTCGATCCCGAGCGCCCGATCCTGACCAAGGCTCACGACGTGCCGCCTTCGCGCTATGCGACCGGCAGCCACGCGTGCAACTCGATCATCTCGGCCGGTTGCATCATCAAGGGCACCGTGCGCAACTCGATCCTGTCGCGCGGCGTCGTGGTCGAGGAAGGCGCTTCGGTGACTAACTCGATCATCAACCAGAGCTGCATCATCAAGAGCGGCGCACGCGTCGAGAACGCCATTCTGGACAAGAACAACGTGGTTCCCACCAACACCGAGCTTCGCGGTACGCCCGAGAACATCCTGGTGCTGGGCAAGGCTCCGTTAACTTCCGACACCACCATCGTACGTTAACGTTGGCACCGCAACATCGCTCGTAACATGTAGAATAGCCGCCCGGTTAGCGCCAGGCGGCTATTCTCGAATTGCAACATGGGAGACAATATGGCAGATTCCAGCAAAAAGATGCAGATCGTGTTTGCCTCGGCCGAGTGCGCACCGTTTGTTAAGACCGGTGGCCTGGGCGACGTGGCGGGTTCGCTTCCTGCGGCGCTTGTGCGCGCCGGCGCCGAAGTCATCGTGATGGTGCCCAAGTACGCCACCATCAAGGACGAGTACAAGGCGCAGATGGAGCACTTTGCCGACTTTTACGTGAGCCTGGGCTGGCGCAACGAGTACTGCGGTCTCGAGAAGCTCGAGCACGACGGCGTCACCTATTTGTTCGTTGACAACGAGCGCTACTTTGCGCGCGACTATCCGTACGGCTTCTTTGACGACGGCGAGCGCTTCGCGTTTTTCTCCAAGGCCATCACAGAGAGCCTGCAGCACCTGCCGGCCGGTTTTGAGTGCGACATCCTGCACTGCAACGACTGGCAGACCGCGCTGGCGCCCGTGTTCTTGCGCGAGTTCTACCAGGGCCTGCCGCTGTACGACCGCGTCAAGACCGTGTTCTCGATCCACAACGTAGCGTTCCAGGGCCAGTTTAGCGACACCGTGATGGAGGACATCCTGGGTGTGGCGCATATTCCCGCGGCCGCCTCGCAGCTGCGTTGCGACGCCTGCAGCATCAACTACATGCTAGGCGCGCTGCACTATGCCGATGCCATCACCACGGTAAGCCCCACCTACGCGAGTGAGATCCAGACGCCCGAGTTTGGCGAGGGCCTGGACGGCGTGCTGCGCGAGCGCTCCTACGCGCTGCAAGGCATCCTCAACGGCATTGATGTGGCGGGCTTTGACCCGGCGACCGACAAGCGCATTGCCGCCAACTACACGGTTGACGACCGTTCCGGCAAGGCCGTGTGCAAGGCCAAGCTGCAGGAGGAGCTGGGACTCGAGATTCGCGACGACCGCCCGCTCATGGTGATGGTCACGCGCCTGACGCGCCAGAAGGGCATGGACCTGGTCATGTACGCGCTCGACCGAATCCTGTCCGGCGGCGTTCAGGTGGCCGTGCTGGGTACCGGCGACCGCGACTACGAGGACGGCCTGCGCTACTTCCAGGACAAGTACCCCGGCACCATGGCCGCGCGCATCGAGTTCGATCCAGCGCTGTCGCAGCGTATGTATGCCGCCGCCGATATGTTCCTGATGCCTTCGAAGTTTGAGCCCTGCGGCCTGTCGCAGATCATCGCCATGCGCTACGGCACCCTGCCCATCGTGCGCGAGACCGGTGGCCTGAAGGACACCGTGATTCCGTATAACGAGTTTACCGGCGAGGGTACGGGCTTCTCGTTTACCAACTTTAACGGCGACGAGATGGGCGACGCCGTGTTCCGCGCGGCACGCCTGTTCTGGGACAACCGCGATGCTTGGAACCAGCTGATCACGCAGGCCATGAGCCAGGACTTTAGTTGGACGCGCTCGGCCGACAAGTATCTGGACCTGTACTTCTTTATGCACCCGGAGATTGAGCGCCCGGCGGGTGTGGCTGAGGCCAAGGCTGTCGATGAGCCCGCTGCCCTCGATGCCTT
>OGQJ01002291.1_pt1 | contig 14978 bp, 12 predicted proteins | sample 1553161 | NCBI WGS metagenome assembly OGQJ01 (sample SAMEA2579923, study PRJEB22360) | human gut metagenome | biome: human gut; feature: human-associated habitat; material: faeces | place: Denmark | collected 2008/2010 | reverse complement strand
GCGGCCACGCGAGAGGCGACTTCCAAAAGCACCGCCACTCCTGCAGCGTTGCAGTTTGCGCCCTCGTTGTAGTTCGCGAACTTCTCAAGCAGAAACGACGCAACCGGCAAAACCGCTACCACCATGGCAACAGCCAGAAGGACGTTGAACACCACGAGCACGCTACCGTCGGGTGCGAGCACCATGCGAATCGCCAAAAGCAGCGGCATGACCACCAGCATCGCCAGCTCAACCCAATAAAGGATGGGGAGCACCGCCGGCATCGCACCGTTCAAATCGCGTCGCACCTTACCGCTGTCGTAGTTCGCCACCACGATCACCTTGCGTCTCCGGCTCGCTCGCGTCGGCGATTTCGCAGGCAGGTAGCGCGCGACGACGTTCTGGCTCACCCCGCGGTTCAAAAGCCGCGAAAGCACCGGCTTATCGAACACCTCAGCGGCTGCCAACGCAGCGCAGATGAGGGACACCACGATGGCAGGAACAGCCAGCGCCCCCACAATCGTCGCCACCAGCGTCACCAACACAGCTACACCACTGCACAGCGTTCGAGGAAGTGAGCTGTCGGGATTGCACTGGAAGTCTTCCATAGCAGTCGTCAGACCGGCCTCGGCGGAAAACTGCTCGCTTATGTAGAGAGCCGCACGCTGTTCTTCCTCAGTACCCGCCGGCCGGGGGCCGATCTCCTGAGACAGATATGCGACATGTTCGTTCAATTCGGCCATGTACGTTGCCTTTCCTCGGTGAAGAGGGTTCTATGGACATAATTATCGTAAGTATACGCCATTACGAGGCCGTTCCGAGATATTCACGAAGAAAGGCATCAGCATTTCCTGCTTTTAGGCGCTCGGCCTCATAGGCGCCTTGGTCGGCCTCAATCTCTTTGTAGAATCGAAGAGCAACGATTTGCTCTGGGTCATCTTCCCCGAGTTCTTGGGCCAAGGCGGCCGCTTCCTCCTCCAACGCGTTATAGCGGCTGTTCTGAGCCTCGAGCTCTTCCTTGTTGCGGGAAAGATAGGCCTCGTCGGCAGCAAGGGCTGCCTGCTGCGATTCTATTCTTTTAGCCACGTAGGCTTTAAAGGCTGCCAAATCAAGACTGAGATAGGCCGCTTCGGCTTGAGAGAAATCCTGCTGAGCCTCTTCCAAAAACGCCAGGGCCTCGTTGCCCTTAGCCTGCGAGGCAAGAATGTTCTCCTTGCTCATCTCTTCAGCCAACGCCGTGGCTTCACGAATAGCCGCATCGGCGTTTATCACGGCATTCCACCCCGATCGGGCTTTGAGAAACGCCTCTGTCGCCATCATCGACTCCTCGATGATACTGACCCCCGCATCCAGCATATTAAGGCGCGAGCGAGCGGCCGTCACCACCTGAGAGGCCGCCTCCTTATCGTCATTGTCGCTCAGCGACGACTGCAGCGTCTCCATGGATGCGATAGAGTCCTCTAACTGGGCTCTCATCGGGGCGATCTCCGCGACAACGGCACGATACCCCTCGTTCAGCGCTTCTGCGGAAGGCGCGGCGTCTCCCGTCGCCGAGGGGGAAAGGCGCTTGGCATCACACTGTTCAATAACCAGTTCGTCGAAGGGAAGAAGGGATTCATCGCAGCTCTTGATGATGTCAACCTGATCATTCAGGGTATCAAGCAGAGACTTCTGCTGCTCCCTCATCGACATAAGAGCTTGGCCGCCCACCAGCGTGATGACCAAAAGGGCGCACACCACCACGAACACGGGCACGATGCCCCTCATTTTTCGATCAACAGCGGAAGAAGAGGCTGATGGGGATGCGGGAGCTTCGCCAGACAAGACGATGGACTGCCCTTTGACCGGTGTTGGCCGAGGCTTCTTTCCCTTCCCCAATGTGAAAAGAGAAGGGCCGCCCGAGCCTCCCTCGCGCCGATCGCGCTCCTCGGCATCGCGAGCCTCACGGGCGGCATCGAGCACGCTGAAGGAAATCTCGTTGGAAGACCCCCGCGTGCGCCGCTTTATGTGCATCGGATGATGCGCCCTCTTCGCTACCATAACCAGAATGCTCCCCTAGCGGCGCGCTGCTATCTCGTCGACGATCTGAGCCGCCGATAGGAATCGGATATTCTGGCTGGGAAGTGATCTCAGGAACGTCTTGCCGTAGCCCTTCGTAATAAGACGCTTGTCCGCAAGGATCAGAATGCCCCGGTCATCAGCTTTGCGAATAAGACGGCCTGCTGCCTGCTTCGTTTCCAACACCGCCGCTGGCAGGACATAGCGCCGCCAGGCGGCATCGTCACGAGCGGCCCGTTCGCAAGAAAGGGGATCCGTCGGCTTCGAGAAGGGCAATTTCGGTATCACGACGCCCTTCAGCGTGGCGCCCGGCGCGTCGAACCCTTCCCAGAAGCTCTTCAGAGCGAAAAGGGACAAATGCTCGTCGGCGAGGAAGTCATCGCGCAGGCCCTTCACCGACACACCCCACTTCTGGCACACGACGCGCAAATCGTCTCCCTTCAGAGCCGGCTGCACCTCTTCGAAGCACTTCTCCATTTCGCGGCGATTCGTGAACAGGGTGAGCATCGACCCGTTCTGGGCACGGTGAGCGTCGATGAGCAGGCGCTGCAGAGCACCGAGATAACTCGGATCATTGGGTTCGGGCATATCGTTGACAACATAGACAACCATCTGATTGTCGAAGTCGTAGCTTGAGGCAAGCAGCAGCTCGTCGGCAACGGAAAACTCGCTCTCGTTCAGCCCCATGGCCTGGGAGAAGCTGTTGAAGCTGCCGTCAACGGTCAGCGTGGCCGACGCGTAGACCACCGAATGGGTCCGCGCATACAAGGTCTCGTTCAGCGTCTCCCCCACCGATACGAGCAAGGCCTCCAGCTTGTTCTGCGGACGATCGGTCTTGCGACTTAAGCTCGCCGCATACACATAGCGCTCGGGACATTGCGTGCAGATGACCTCGACGTTCTGAATGATCTCCTTCATCTCCATCGCAATGGAGGCAATTTCGCGCTGAATGACGGCGGCCCCTTCGATATCTTCCAAATAACCCACGAGTTCCTGGCAAACCGTCACCATCTTCTCGGCACGCTCGGCCATGGCGCGGCCAAGACGGGCAATGTTCTGGAAGAGGGAGCCGTGGCGAATCTCGTCATTCAGCCAAAGATCCACCGTCTCGTAGCCCTTCGAGCGCTTATTGGTGTCATAGAAGAACAAGTCGGGCAGTGCCTTGCAGAACGCTTGGGCCGCTTCGCCGAATTCGGCTCCCGCGCGGCGCGCCTTTCCCGTGAGCCCATAGAACAGCGTCGTCGAGGATTCATTGCCCGGCATAACAACGGTGCGCTCCGCCCGCACGAAGACATTGCGCCGAGATTCCTCGGAAGCTACGCGGCGCGCGAGGGAGAGAATGTCCTCCTCTGCCAGTTCAAGGGAAAATGCCCGGCGAGCCTCGCTTTCGGCGCTGTGGGCCTCATCCACCACCCAATAGCGGATGGGCGGGAGCAAGCCTCCGTCAGCGGCAAGATCGCAGAATAGGAGACTGTGATTGGTAACGACGATATTGGCGGCCTCGGCCTTGCGGCGCGAACCGTGAACGAAGCAGGACGTGCCGAAGAATGGGCATTTACGGCGCAGGCAATCGTGGCTCGTGGTGGTGATCATCCAGCGCGGCAGCGTGCGGTAGTCGATCTTCAGGCCGTCGATGTCGTCGTAGGCCGTCTGCTCAATAAAGGAAAGCAAGGCGGCAAGGGCCGGAGCCTGAGGTTTTTGCTCCTTGCCCACGGTGCGCATGCCGGGGCCTTCCACGACGAGGCGCTCCACCTTGTGCAGACAGGGATAATGGGAGAACCCCTTGAGAGCAGCATAGGTGAGGTCGGCACCGAGCTCCTCCGAAAGAGCGGGAAGCTCATGATAGACCAGTTGGTCGAGGAGAGCGTTCGTCTTAGTAGCTACGCCGACATTAATACCGTTATCTCGGGCAATGATGGCCGCCGGCAAAAGATAGGCCATGGATTTACCCACGCCTGTTCCTGCCTCCACCATAAGATTGCGCGATCGGGCAAACGCGTTGCGCACCGCCTCGGCCATAGCCACTTGCTCGCCGCGCTGCTCGTACTCTTCGTACAGGGAGCCTACTACGCCCTCGGCGGTGAACGCTTGGGCCACAGCATCGGCCGTGGGGAGCAAGAAGGATCGCCCTGGATCGGCGGCGATTTCATCGGCATCCACGAGCGGTCTTAGATCGGCTTTCCCCACCCGTTCTCGGCGCAGGGTGCGCAGTGAGAACGGAAGGGGTTTCTCCTCGCTCGTCTCAGCCGCACGCTCGGCAAAATACTTGAACACCACAACCGTCGGCCAATCGTTCGGTTCCGCCATAGAGGCGATTTCCCGCAGCAACATAGTCGGCATGGTCTCCACAGCAGCAAGCAAAATACGCAGGAGGGCACAGGTCGCCGCCACATCTTCATCGGCCCGATGCGTTGACCGAGGAGCACCGAAAGCCTTCACGAGATCGATGAGTCGATGGGATTTCATGCGGGGCAGCGCGATGCGGGACAAATCAAGGGAATCGATCCAAGTGTTCTCGAGCAGCGGATAGCCCGTCGGATGCTTCGTCGTGAAATTGCGGTCGAACTCGGCATTATGGGCCACGACGACGGCATCTCCTATGAAAGCGGCCAGATCGGCTAGGGCCTCGGACGCCGAGGGAGCGTCGGCCACATCCTCATCGTGGATATCGGTGAGATGGGCAACATCCTCAGGAATGGGCTTTCCCGGGTTCACGAAGGTAACGAACCAGTCGACAATTTCGCCGTTTTCCACCCGTGCCGCTGCAATCTGCGTCAACTCATCATGGACGAGAGAGAATCCCGTTGTCTCCGTATCCAAAACAACGACATTATTATCGAACCGGCCGAAATCGCTCCTTTGGGCCCGTTCAGGCAGCGACTCGTAACGCGCGATAATCTCCGGCGGCGTTCCGTCGCTGATGAAGTTCTTCAGCTGTCCTTCAAGGGGGGTGGTGTCACGTGACATAGCGCAGCCTATCTTTCGCGGCGCCCTTGGTGGTGAAAAAAAGGAACCTCGGCCTAGCGAGTGTTCCCTGATTCATCGGGCTCGGTTATGGTGTTCTCGACAACTCACGGTATTGTATCAGCCAGGGCGGAGAGAATATTCATGGAACGGTATTTCGGTACATATCAAACATTTCGAACGGTCTCAAAGAAAGATGCGGCGGTGCTCATGGGTTCCAACACCCTCGTGGGAGACCGATACCGCATCAATCTCACTATGGACGAGGGCGTCCATCGCGCATGGCTTATCAACAAGTTCAACGAAACTATCGGTTACTTCGACGACAGCTTCTCACGCGAACTGAGCCTTTTGGCAGCGGAAGGTCTGGAACTCGTGGGAATTCTCTCCTTTGTCGCCTTCACGGAAACACCTGAGCCAGGTGAATATTGGGGACAGGCCGCAGTTATCGGGTACAGCCCCCATTACGCAGAAGAATTCAACCAGTTCATCGATGGCATCTGCGGGCTTATCGGCAAGGGCATTCGCCCGAAGCTGGCGTTGAAGGGGTCGGCCGTCGACGAGATCATCAACTCGAACGGCACGTGGCTTCCGAGCCTCTCCCCGAGAAACAACGCGGCATGGCGCTACTTAAAACGCGCCGAGGGTTCATCGACGGCCTCGTGGAGGCTGGACGCACGGGCAATAAAGGCTGTTACATTCTCAGCTGGGCCTTTCTTCTTGCCCTCGTTGCCGCCATCATCATCGGCCTGAAGTCTTGCGGAGTGTTCTAAAACGAGAACACTTGTTTTAGTTATCTAACCGGTAACCGTAAGGGGCGACCTCGGCCGCAAGCGCTTACTCTCCCTCTTCGAAGGCATATTCAATGAGCTTCGTGCACAACTCAGGGAAACTGATGCCTGCCGCGCGGGCCGCATCGGGAAGAAGCGAGGTCGCCGTCATGCCAGGAATGGTATTGGTCTCCAGAATCCACGGGATGCCATTCTCGTCGAGAATGAAATCGGAACGCGACACGCCACTGCACTGCAATGCCTTATGGGCGCCGACAGCGGCGTCCATTACTTGCTTGGTTTTCTCCTCATCGAGAGGTGCCGGGCATATATGCTGCGAACCACCGGGGGCATATTTCGATTCGAAATCATAAAAATCAGCTTTAGGAACAATCTCGATGACAGGTAAAGCGAAAGGATCTCTGTTTCCTAACACGGCAACCGTAAGCTCGGTACCTTGAATATACTTCTCAACGACAACAAGCTCGTCGATTTCGAACACACGCTCGATGGCATCAGCGATAGCTTCTTCGCCTTCCACGATGTAAATACCCAAAGCGCTGCCTTCGGTAGCCGGTTTCACGACACAGGTTCCGCCCATAGCCAATGCAAGCTCTTGAACGGAATACCCCTCTCCCTTCTTGATGTATTGATAGGGAGCAGTAGGAATGCCTTCGCGCTGGTAAAAGAGCTTGGATTGGGCCTTATTCATCGCCGTCGCGCTTGACCACACACCAGGTCCCGTATAGGGAAGGCCGATCGTTTCCAGAAAGCCCTGGAGCACGCCATCCTCGCCACCTTTTCCATGAAGACAGAGAAAGGCAACGTCGAAGGGCTCCTCAATGAGCGTTTTCAGATGGTCCTTCTTCGCCGGATCCAACTCCTGAACAATAAACCCCGCTTCACGAAGCGCCTCCCCGGCACCTTTGCCCGATGCAAGGGAAATTTCGCGTTCCCCACTGGTTCCTCCAGCTAAGAGGGCGACGCGACATTTTGCGGGTTCAACTACTGTTGCCATGGAGCATTCCTTCCAGACGATAAATCTCTGGAGGCAGTATATCAGAGCAACGCCACCGTCTATAATGAACCTATGAATAACGAACTGATAAAGCTTACAGAAGCCGAACTCGAGGATCTTGTCACCTCGTGGGGATATCCTCGCTTTCGCGCAAAACAGATTCACGAGTGGGTTCACCGCCATCATGCGGCTTCTTTCGATACCATGTCCAATCTTCCGAAAGACCTCAGGACGAAACTTTCTGAGTTCTTTCCGTTGGAGACGGTAAAAATTTTCGACCGACAAATTTCCTTAGATGGGACACGCAAATATGTTGTGACTCTGGCCGACGGCTCATTAGTTGAGACGGTGGGCATGCCCGTCTACCATCGAGACGGCTCTCTCGATCGGCTATCAGTATGCGTTTCCTCACAAGTAGGATGTCCTATGGCCTGCCAGTTCTGTGCAACTGGCCGCGAAGGCCTTACACGGAATCTCACGGCTGCAGAAATCATCGCTCAAGTGGCTCTCGTCCAAGAGGATTTCCAAGAACGGGTAAGCAATGTCGTTGTTATGGGTCAAGGGGAACCTTTCCTTAACTACGATGAAGTTCTTGCCGCTTTGCGCATTCTAAACAGCCGGGACGATTTCAATATAGGAGCGAGACATATCACGCTCTCTACCTGCGGCATTATAGATGGGATCGATCGTCTCTCCCAAGAGCCAGAGCAATTCACGCTCGCCGTGTCTCTTCATTCGGCTTTACAGAAGAAGCGTGATCGGCTTATGCCGAAAGTGGCAAAGCAACCTCTTTCGGATCTAAAAAAGGCTGTGGAGAGATACACCCAGTCTACCAACCGTCGTGTCTCCTTCGAGTATCTTCTCATCAAGGATATCAACGATTCAGAAGAAGATCTTCGAGCACTTCTCGACTTCTGTGATGGGCTACTCTGCCATGTCAACCTTCTTCCGGTGAACACCGTAGAAGGATCCCCTCTGCAAGCTGCCTCGCCAGCAACTGCAAAACATTGGGTCGAGACGCTGATCCATTATGGTGTGGAAACAAGTTTCAGAAAATCCCGCGGAGCTGATATCGATGGAGCATGTGGTCAGTTAAAAAACAAGTTAGCGCAAGGTTCTCTTCGTTAATTCGTCTTTCTCTTCTCTTGTTTCACGTGAAACAAAGATAACTAATGGCATGTTATGTAAAGCATTTTCTCTTACCTCATACTAGGGTCTACAACGACTTCTTTTAACAAAAGAAAAGAGTCTGTTTCACGTGAAACAGACTCTTTTCTTAGTCATTAAATGCTATCGAAAGTTACTCACCAACAAGCTCACTGAAGAGTCGCCGCAAATCTTCCTCATCTTTGAATTCAATCTCGATTTTGTTCTTCCCTTTAGACGATTTCACACGCACGTTAGTCTTCAGTGTCTCGCGTAAGGTCTTCGCCACAGACTTGTAAACCGCAGGCATCGGCTCACGAGGAGTCGAGGCAGAGCCGTCCTTTTTACCTGACATAAGGCGAGCAAGATTCTCTGCTTCGCGTACGTTCAAACCGTTATCAATAATCTTCTGAGTCAAGGAAAGACGACCTTCAGCTGTGGGCACTGAAAGAATGGCCCGTGCATGGCCCGCCGTGATCTTTTCCTCAAACAGAAGCTGCTGAGCCTCTTCAGGAAGATCGAGAAGTCGAAGTGCATTGGCGACAGTCGAACGACCTTTGGAAACTGCTTGTGCCACTTCCGCCTGAGTCATCGAGCGTCGCTCCATCAACCGACGGTATCCGTACGCCTCTTCTATCGGGTTCAAATCAGAGCGCTGGATATTTTCAATTAACGCAAGCTCAAGGGCTTGGTCGTCATCAACCTCTTTTACACGAACGGGAACCTTCTTAAGACCAGCAGCCTTAGAGGCTTGCCAACGGCGCTCACCGGCAATGATCTGATAGGTACCATCGGCCATTTGCCTTACAAGAATAGGTTGGAGCAGACCATCCTTTTCAATAGAAGCAGCGAGTTCTTCTATTTCCTCTTTTTTAAATTGGGTTCTCGGCTGATCAGGATTAGGGGCGATTCTATCAATCTCCACCTCATCAGTTCCCCGTGCAGGAACCTCCTCAGTCCTCGATTCCTCAATGATGGCTTCTCGCACAATGGGTTCAGAGACCTTAACTGGTTCTTCCTCTATCTCAACCATCGTCCGTACGGGCCGTGTGGAAACAGGGGCCTCTCGCGCCGCCTCTTCATCTACTTCAATTGTCACTCTCTGGCGCTCGGGCGCAGGGGAAACAGGGGCAGGTGATTCATAGGAACCGGGGAGGAGGGAACCCAGACCTCGACCGAGTCCTCCACGACGTTCGGGCTTAGCCACGTGCAATCACTTCCTTCGCTAATTCAATATAGGAAAGAGCGCCTCTTCCCTTGGGATCGTATTGGGTAATCGGCTGCCCAAAACTCGGAGCTTCCGACAATTTAACCGTGCGAGGAATAGGCGTGGCGAACACCAGGCGCCCAAAATACTCACGCACTTCATCGACAACCTGCTTCGAGAGCGTCGTACGGCTATCGTACATAGTAAGAAGAATGCCGTAGATATCCAGAGTAGGATTAAGGCGAGATTTGACACGCTTCATTGATTCGAGAAGTTTTGTCACACCCTCCAAGGCATAGAACTCGCATTGGATAGGAATAAGCAATTTATCAGCCGCCACCAGAGCATTAACTGTTAAAAGACCCAAAGAAGGCGGGCAGTCGATGAGAATGAAATCATATTTGCCCCGCATGCTACCCACAGCATCCTTAAGGCGATTCTCTCGCGCCATTTCCGAGACCAGCTCGACTTCCGCCCCCGCAAGATTAATCGTAGCCGGAGCAATGTCTAATCCCTCGGCGATATCAGGAATAATTACCTCTTCAAGAGGAACATCGTTAAGGAGAACATCGTAGATGCACTGCTGTATAAGACTCTTCTCAACGCCTAGGCCACTGGAGCAATTTCCCTGAGGATCAAGATCGACAAGAAGCACCTGTTTGCCCATCTCTCCCAGTGCAGCCCCAAGGTTGATCGCTGTTGTCGACTTCCCTACGCCACCTTTTTGGTTAATGATGGCAATAATCTTCGTCTGTCCGACAACATGACGCACCGGCGCTTTGTCTTTATAGCTCTTCAAAGGTTCTCGAGGAATCACAGGAGCTGCGTAATCCTCAACCTCCCTGACAACCACTTCAATATTTTCAAGATCGTCAACGAGTTCCTCTTCAGCGGCTACCACTTCTTGTTCCTGAGTCTGAGGTTGATCAACCTCTTCGACAGTCCGGGCTTGTTTTGTGTCTCGTTTAAGACCATCAAAGAATCCCACAGGAACCTCCTTCCTTGATTGGAGCACAGTATATCATCGCCTCAAGCTGGTTCAGGCGATGTTCGACAGAAGGATTCAAATTGATCGTGTTTCACGTGAAACACGATCACATACTACATTCAGTTACGGGGACGCAGTGGCTGTTTCTGAGCCAAGCCAATTCTTCGAGGAAGCTTGATGCGTGACTTGCCGACTTTCTCAAACACTACAATGGTTCTCATGGTCTCTCCATCGCTCAAGCAAATCTCACGCTGAGAGATCATTCTCATACCCACAAGGTCTTGCACAGCAAGAGCTTCATCAAGTTCTTCCGATGATAGCTGGGCTTTATAACAGACTAACCGACCGCCCTTTTTCAAAAGGGGCGAAGCAAGCTCTATAAGAGAAACTAGTTTAGACAGAGCTCGAGCTGTGAGGACGGCGAATTTCTCCTTGTACTCCAGAGGAAGATCCTCGATGCGTTCGCTCGATGTAGAAATTTGCTCACTCAACGAAAGATCATCAAGGACAGATTGGACGATGGCCATTTTCTTCTTCACCGAATCAACGAGAAGGGTCGTTCTTCCTGTCGCAAGCGCAAGAGGGACGCCGGGGAACCCCCCTCCTGAGCCAAGGTCTCCATAGAGACCGTCAGGAGCTTCATTGACCTCCGGCAAACCTACCAGCGAATCCTCTATATGAAGGAGACGCGCCTGTTCCCCATCAGTAATGCGAGTAAGATTCGTAACTTTGTTTGCTTCAAGGATTGAAGCAAGATAGCACTGCATCAAGCTCATCGTCTGATCATCTGCCATCTCAACTCCTTTCCATAGGCGAACGTGTCCATAATAAAGGAAATGGGACGTGCTTTGCGCGTCCCATCAGCACATTGAAAGTATTAGAACAGTTTTTACAGAGGAACCACGACCACATGGCGGGAAGGACCCTCCCCCTCAGAAACGGTCTCGACTCGATCATCGTCTCTCAAAGCAATGTGGATAATCCGACGCTCGTAGGGGGTCATCGGGCGCAATCCAACTTTACGGTGCTGAGAAGCAGCTCGATTAGCGGAGCTGTGCGCAATCGACTCGAGCTTTTGGCGCTGGCGGTTCTTGTAGCCCTCAACATCGACAATAACTGGATAACGGAAACCGATAGTGCGTACCGTTATCATCGACACAATGAATTGCAGCGCATCAAGAGTTTTTCCATGACGACCAATAAGGACAGCCATATCTTTGCCGCTGATATCAAGAATCAGTTCGCCCTCGTCACCCTCGTACTCATCAATAGTCACTTCGCCGACATTGAAATACTGGAGAATATCTTGGAGCGCCGCGATAGCAGTGTCGGCAATGGTATCGAGCATCTCGTCCGTCACGATAAGCTCGTCCTCTTCAACAACCTCTTCGGTATTAATGGGATCCGCAGAAGACTGAGATTCTTCCACCACCTCGTCTTCTACCTCTTCAATCATGTCCTCGAACTCTTCAGTCATTACAGGCTCCTAACCTTAAACACCGCGGTTGAAATGATGCCACGGAACGTACAAAGGGAGTGTTTCATGTGAAACACTCCCTAAAATCAGTAAGGTCTAGCGCTTTTTCTTAGGACGCTTCTTCTTCTCTTTGCGCGTGACGTTAACCTCGATCGGCTTGACGACGAGAGCTTCTTCCTCCTCTTTACGCCGATCGGCAGCACGGCAGCGCGCAAGCGTCAACTGGTTCTGCCCGATACCGATAAGGGAGGATGCGCCCCAGAACAGCAACACACCCGCCGGTGAACCCCAGGAAATCCAAAGCATCATAAGAGACATGATCGCGCCCATCATGAGCGTCTGATTTTTCTGCTGGGTGTTTTCAGTTTTCAACTGCTGAAGAACCATCGGAAGGAAGGTAGCACCAGCAAAGATAATCATGAGAATGAGATAGGGAACAAATGTTCCGAATCCCTCGCCGAAAGCCTGGGAGGGCGTCGTGACGAGATTCGGAACCAAGTTGTAGAACGAGTACGTGCCCTCGCCAATACGATCGCCCATCTCGCGAAGCACCTGGAACAGAGCAATAAAGATCGGCATCTGGAGCAGCATCGGAAGACAACCAGCGAGCGGGTTGAACTTCATCTCCGCGTATATCTTCTGCATCTCCTGGGATTGACGCGTGGGATCATCGGGGAAACGATCTTTCAGGGCCTGAATCTTCGGCTGCACCTTCTGCATAGCATAATTGGACTTCGCTTGCTTATGCATGAGGGGCGCGACAATGATACGAAAGATAATCGTGACGATGATGATCGCCAGTCCCCAGTCGTGGCAGAAGTTATAGAAGAACTGGATGATGTCGAAGATCCAGTCTTTAAAGATATCCCACATAGCTTACCTTTCCAAATGCACCAGCGACTCAGGGAACGGGATCGTACCCACACGGACCGCCAGGGCGGCATCGCAGTATTCTCTTTGCAGTGAGCACGAACCCTTTGCAAAACCCATATCGCTTGAACGCGGTGAGTCCGTACTCGGAACATGTGGGAATGAAGCGGCAAGAAGGGGGGAGAAGGGGTGAAAGAGCCATTCGGTAAAACATAATAAGACCGATAGCGACCAGAGTCGGAATCCTCTTAATGCGTACGAGTAGCTTCTTCAACGGTGTTCTTCCCTTCGCCTTGGGCAAGGCGCTCAGCGACATTTCCGCATGCTTTCAGCACTTTACTATAAGAAGCCCGAGTGAGGCCTGATTTTGCCAGAAATATCACGTCAAAGCCGGCCCACGGCCCACCCATTTCCATGCAGAGTGCTCGCAAGCGGCGCTTGGCGCGGTTTCTCCAAACGGCATTCCCCAACTTCTTCCCCGCAATAAAAGCGACACGACCGGAATGGCCGTGTCGCTCATAATTGCTCTGCTTGTCGTCCTGGACGCCTACAATAACCGTAAAGTATGGCGTATGAAGACGATGCCCCGTAGAGAAGAGCTGGGAGATTTCAGTGCTGGATTTAATAGTCTGCACCTAAAGATCTCCTAGACGGTGAGACGCTTGCGCCCCTTAGCACGACGGGAAGCGAGAACAGCGCGACCACCCTTGGTAGCCATACGGGCACGGAAGCCATGGCACTTGGCGCGCTTGCGTTTGTTCGGTTGATAGGTGCGTTTCATTGTTTCTTTCCCTTTCATGGTTTAAAGAGTAGCTTTTGAATTATACAACGCAAAAAAGTACTGTCAACGGGGCGAACAGAAGAATAAGGAAGATGGCTGCGAAGGGAGTTGCGATAGGGAGGTGGAACCATGAAGTACAGGTAACGGCTGTGCAGAACTAAAAAGTAGTTCCCATTGAAGAGGGATTCTAAAAATAGAATTCAAATAGTAGTCTCAATAAGACGAGTGGATTAGTCGATAACTGGCATAGCCGCAGGTGGGGAGCTTGCTAACGTACTTACTGCTTGGTGAGTTGTCAAGCGCGCTTGTGAACCATGCGCTGGCGGCCATCCTCTGCTCTCTCCCGTTGTCGTTGAAAAGTTGCCCTGTTATGCGCAGGTTTTCCCTTCTTATCAAGAGTTTGTGAACAAACTAGTCCAGCTCGCAGATGATCTTCTGCAGCACCTCAATCTCTTCCTGGGTATCACGATCGGTCTTCAAACGCTCTTCGATACTTGTTGCCGAATGGATGGCGGTCGAATGGTCGCGATTGAATTTCTTGCCGATATCGCCGTAGGGGAGGTCGAGCAGTTGTCGGCACAGGTAGATGGCGATCTGTCGCGGTCTCACAATGGATTGGGATCGCTTGGGGCCTACCATGTCGCTATGGCTCACTTTGAAGAAGTTCTCCACTTCGCGCTGGATGTCCTCCACGGTCAAGCTTCGTGACATGCCGCCGGTGAAATGATTGGCTAGAAGCTCGCGCACTTCATCGATGGAGATATCGCTGCGATCGCAGTAGATCATGCGGTAGATGACGGTATTCACGGCGCCCTTGAGCTCGCGGATGTTGGACCCGGAGTTCTCGGCGATGTACATTTGAATGTCGTCGGAGAGGGTGAAGTTTCCCAGGCCCTCGCTGCGGCTGAACTCGTCGGTGAAGGATTTGACGATGCCGAGTTTGGTTTCCACTTCCGGCGGCTGGATATCGATGGTGCCGCCGCTGTAGAAGCGAGATTTCAGACGTTCGTCGAATTGGATGTTCTTGGGAGCGCGGTCGGCGGAGAGCACCACCTGCTTGCCCTGGCTGGTCAGCGTGTTGAACAGCTGGAAAAGCATGTTCATGGATTCCTTCTTGCCCTGAAGGTGCTGGACGTCATCGAGGAGGAGGATGTCCGCCTGCTCATAGTAGGCGCGGAAGTTGCGGAAGCTGACCTTCTCCTGGTCCTTGATGGCGCCGGCCTCTGAGTACTTCGAGACAAAGTCCTGAGCATCCACGTAGACCGTTCGCATCGAGGGACGCGTTTCCTCGATGTAGTTCTGAATGGCTCTCATGAGATGGGTTTTGCCCAAGCCGCTTTTCCCGTAAATGAACAGGGGATTAAGGGGAAGCCGTCCGGGGGACTCTGCAACTTCGACGGCCATGGAGTAGGCCATGCGGTTCGATTCCCCGATAACGAAGTTCTCGAACGTGAGGGAAGACGAGGGATTCGAAGCCCTCTCGGCGACCGGCTCCTGGGAGAGCGGTGCGGGCGCGGGAGGCGCGTAGTGATCGACCACGACGTCCTCTGCAAGGGAATGGGCGACCATGCCGGATGGTTCGAAGGGGGTCGCCTGAGACAGGGGAGCACCATAGGCCGGTGAGGGGGGCGCAGCTGCCGCGATGGGCTGAGAAGGGAGAGACTCCATCGTCGATGCTGCTGGCTGCGCGGGGGGTGGGGTCGGGCGCCGGACCCCTCCC
>OGQJ01002287.1_pt1 | contig 15037 bp, 11 predicted proteins | sample 1553161 | NCBI WGS metagenome assembly OGQJ01 (sample SAMEA2579923, study PRJEB22360) | human gut metagenome | biome: human gut; feature: human-associated habitat; material: faeces | place: Denmark | collected 2008/2010 | reverse complement strand
ATCCGTACTTCTGTTTCTGAGTGTGAGAAGCTTAAAGAACAGGGAATGCTTTTCACCAGAGATGCATACGAAAATGTAATAGAGGAATTTACAAAGAATCGACAGACCGTAGTTAAAGCATTGTGCCTGCACATTGCACATGACTGTAATCTGGCCTGTCGATATTGTTTTGCTGAAGAAGGAGAGTATCACGGAAGACGTGCACTGATGTCCTTCGAAGTTGGAAAGAAAGCACTGGATTTTCTGATTGCAAATTCCGGTTCCAGAAAGAATCTGGAGGTGGATTTCTTTGGAGGGGAACCTCTGATGAACTGGCAGGTTGTCAAAGACCTGGTGGCATACGGAAGAGAGCAGGAAAAGCTTCATGACAAGCACTTCCGTTTTACTGTAACTACGAATGGTGTACTTCTGAATGATGATATCCAGGAGTTTATCAATAAAGAAATGGACAATGTAGTCATCAGTCTTGACGGACGTAAAGAAGTCAATGACAGAATGCGTCCGTTCAGAAATGGAAAGGGAAGCTATGATCTGATCGTGCCGAAGTTCCAGAAGTTTGCTAAGAGCAGAAATCAGGAGAAATATTATGTGCGTGGTACCTATACACATTTCAACACAGATTTTTCCAAAGACGTGCTTCATTTAGCGGACTTGGGATTTAAGCAGATTTCCGTAGAGCCGGTGGTGGCAGAAGAGACGGACGATTACGCGATCAAAGAAGAAGATTTACCGGTACTTTTTAAAGAATATGATGATTTAGCAGCAGAGATGGTAAGAAGAAATAAAGCCGGAAACGGATTCAACTTTTTCCATTTTATGATCGATTTAGAAGGCGGTCCATGTGTCTATAAACGCCTTTCCGGTTGTGGTTCCGGTACAGAGTATTTAGCCGTGACACCATGGGGAGATTTATATCCGTGTCATCAATTTGTCGGTAATGAGAAGTTTTTAATGGGAAATGTACATGACGGCGTAGTGAACACCGGACTTCAGGAAGAGTTCAAGTGCTGTAATGTATATGCAAAAGAAAAATGCCGTGACTGCTTTGCAAGATTTTATTGCAGCGGCGGTTGTGCGGCAAATGCATACAATTTCCATGGAGATATATTAAAAACCTATGAAACAGGCTGTGAATTACAGAAAAAGCGTGTAGAATGTGCGATCATGATAAAAGCAGCCATGGCAGAACAAGAAGATTAAGAGAGGAAAAGAAATGAAAAGCATGAAAAAGAGCAGAGGGATCATCACTCTCATTCTCGTACTCGGAATTTTAGCCGGTCTGTGCTACTATTCCGCAACCATTATTTCTTCGACCGGAGTAGGAGAAGACCGGAGCATTAACCTTGGTCTGGATTTAGCAGGTGGTGTATCCATTACCTATCAGGTAGTCGGAGACAAGCCGACCGATGAACAGTTAGACGATACCGTCTATAAGTTACAGAAACGTGTGGAAGGCTACAGTACGGAAGCACAGGTATACAAAGTCGGAGATGACCGTATTTCCGTTGAGATTCCGGGAGTCAGCGATGCAAACAAGATTTTAGAGGAACTCGGAAAACCGGGAACTTTGGAATTCCAGACAGAAGATGGTAAGACCTTCATGGATGGATCTGCAGTTGCGCAGGCAAAAGCAGCAACCATTACAAATGATACCGGAAACAAAGAAAATATCGTAGAGCTGACCTTAACCGATGAAGGAGCAAAGACATTTGCAGAGGTCACATCCGCAAACGTCGGAAAAGCACTTCCGATCGTTTACGATGATGAAGTCATCAGTTATCCGACCGTACAGCAGGCAATTACCGGAGGAACTGCACAGATTTCCGGAATGGCAAACTATGAAGAGGCAGAGTCCTTAGCTTCCCAGATCAGAATCGGTTCCCTTTCCCTAAAGTTAGAGGAGATGCGTTCCGAGGTAGTAGGTGCACAGCTTGGAGAAGAAGCGATTTCAAGCAGTTTGAAGGCAGCAGCGATCGGTCTTGTGATCGTTATGATCTTTATGATCGTGCAGTACTTAGTACCTGGTGTGGTAGCCGCATTTGCACTTGCAATCTATACGACATTAGTGATCGCGACCTTATATCTGTTTGAGATTACCCTGACCTTACCGGGTATTGCCGGAATTATCCTTTCTATTGGTATGGCGGTGGATGCGAATGTCATTATCTTTGCCCGTATCCGCGAAGAGATCGCAGATGGAAAGAGCGTGGCAACCGCAATTGAAACAGGTTTTGCAAGAGCACGTTCCGCGATCTTAGATGGAAATATTACAACATTGATCGCAGCAGCAGTTCTTGGACTTCGCGGTTCCGGTACCGTAAAAGGATTTGCTTCTACATTAGCGATCGGTATTATCCTTTCAATGTTTACCTGTATGGTAGTTACGAAGGTGCTGATGCATGCAGTTTATGCGATCGGTGTCCGTGATGCGAAATTCTATGGTAAGGCAAAAGAGCGTAAGCCATTTGATTTTGTCGGAAAGACAGGAATCTTTATTGCAATCTCCTGTGCGATCATCGTGTGTGGCTGTGTAGGAGTAGGCATGCACAAATCAAGTGATGGAACCATTTTAAATTACAGTCTGGAGTTTAAGGGTGGAACGTCTACCGCAGTTGTGATGGATAAACAGTATTCCATCAAAGAGATTGATAAAGAGATCGTTCCTCTAGTAGAAAAAATTACAGGCGACGGTAACGTACAGGCACAGGCAGTCGAGGGTACCAAGCAGATCATCATCAAGACCCGTACGCTGTCACTGGAAGAGAGAACAAAGTTAGAAAAGACCATGACCAAGAATTTTGGCGTGGATAAAAAAGATATTACATCCGAAAGTATCAGTTCCACCGTCAGCAATGAGATGAAGACCGATGCGATCGTAGCAGTTGTGATCGCAACGATCTGTATGCTGCTCTATATCTGGTTCCGGTTCAAGGATGTACGTTTTGCGGGAAGTGCGGTAATTGCACTGAGCCACGATGTTATCATGGTATTTATCTGTTATGTGTTAGCATGGATTTCCGTAGGAAATACCTTTATTGCATGTATGTTAACGATTATCGGTTACTCGATCAATAATACGATCGTTATCTTTGACCGTATCCGTGATGCATTGAAAAAACATCATGCACAGACAAAGGCAGCATATAAAGAGATCGTCAACAAGAGTATTGCACAGACCATGTCAAGAAGTGTGAATACTTCCATTACAACCTTTGTTATGGTATTAGTTCTTTATATTATGGGTGTAACCTCTATCCGTGAGTTTGCACTGCCATTGATGGTAGGACTTTTAGCAGGTACTTATTCTTCTATTTGTCTTGCGAGTGAGATCTGGTATCTGTTGCGTACGAAAGGTATGAAGAAAGAATAATATGTGGTGGTATCTGGCAGTGATGAATACTTTGGGATTTGCACTGATGGGACTGGATAAAAAAAGAGCCGGGGAACATCAGTGGAGGATCTCAGAGCGAACATTATTCTTAGTGGCGGCCTTAGGCGGAAGCGTGGGGAGCTGGCTTGGAATGTATATTTTTCACCACAAAACAAAGCACTGGTATTTCGTGATCGGAATACCGGTGATTTTTGTATTGCAAAACATTTTGTGGTACTTTATAATGATGAATAGTTAAAGCCAAAACAAGACAAATCAATGATGGAGGATAAACGAATGAATTTACTTCAGGAAGTACAGGCAGTAGACCGTGAGGTAGCAGATGCTATTACAGCAGAAATGGAGAGACAGAACAGTCATATTGAACTGATCGCATCCGAGAACTGGGTAAGTCCGGCAGTGATGGAGGCAATGGGAAGTATTTTAACCAATAAATACGCAGAAGGATATCCGGGAAAAAGATATTATGGCGGATGTGAATGTGTGGATATTGTAGAAAATCTTGCAATTGAACGTGCAAAAGAGCTGTTTGGCTGTGAATATGTCAATGTACAGCCACATTCAGGAGCACAGGCAAATATGGCAGTACAGTTTGCAATGCTGACACCTGGCGATACGGTTATGGGAATGAACTTAGACCATGGCGGTCACCTGACACACGGAAGTCCGGTGAATTTTTCCGGAAAATACTTCAATATTGTACCTTATGGAGTAAACGATGAAGGTGTCATTGATTATGATAGAGTCATGGAAATTGCAATGGAGTGCAAGCCGAAGCTGATCATTGCAGGTGCAAGTGCTTATGCAAGAGTCATTGATTTTAAGAAATTCAGAGAGATCGCAGATGCATGCGGCGCATATCTGATGGTAGATATGGCACATATTGCAGGTTTAGTAGCAGCAGGACTGCATCCAAGCCCGATCCCATATGCAGACGTAGTAACCACGACCACACATAAGACACTGCGCGGACCAAGAGGCGGTATGATCTTAGCAAGTGCAGAGTCCAATGAGAAGTTCAACTTTAACAAAGCGATCTTCCCGGGAACCCAGGGTGGTCCTCTAATGCATGTGATCGCAGCAAAAGCAGTATGTTTTAAAGAAGCATTACAGCCGGAGTTCAAGGCATATCAGCAGGGAATCATCGACAATGCACAGGCGCTCTGCAAAGGTCTGATAGACAGAGATATCAAGATCGTTTCCGGAGGAACAGACAACCATCTGATGTTAGTCGATTTAACGAACTATGACCTGACAGGAAAGGCAGTGGAGAAATTATTAGATTCCGTAAATATTACATGTAATAAAAATACGATCCCAAATGATCCGAAGTCTCCATTTGTAACAAGCGGTATCCGTTTAGGAACAGCATCCGTAACCTCCCGTGGCATGAAAACAGAGGATATGGATGACATTGCAGAGGCAATTGCACTGATGATCAAAAATGGTGAGGACTCCGCAGAAGAGGTCAAAGCCATTGTGAAAAAACTGACTGACAAATATCCGTTAAAATAATTCTTAAGAATTTTATAAAATCGAGAAAATACAAAAAAGACATGCTATAATGAGCACAAATTGATTTTTGTGCTCATTTTAAATTATGACATGATAAAAAATCAGAGTATTCAGGAGGCTAGAATGGATAAGAAGAAAAAAATTATTATCGGTGTTGTGATCGCCGTGGTTGCCGTAGCGGCAGTCGTTCTAAGTATCGTATTGGCAAAAGGCGGCGGAAAAAAAGCGAAAGATAAAGTGTATGTGGAAAAAGTCAAGACAATCTGCGGCAATGATGCGGGGACAACGAACCGTTTTTCCGGTGTGGTAGAGGCACAGGACAGCTGGAAGATCAAACTGGATGGCGATAAAAAGGTCAAAGAGGTATTTGTCAAAGTCGGAGATGAGGTCAAGGAAGGAGATCAGCTCTTTTCCTATGATATGGACGAGACAAATTCACAGATCGAGCAGGCAAATCTCGAATTAGAGAGTATCACAAACGAGATTAACGATTACAACAGTCAGATCGCAACCTTAAGTGCAGAAAGAGATGCGGCACCGGAGGAAGCAAAGTTCGATTATACGACGCAGATCCAGAGTGTACAGAATGATTTAAAACAGTCTGAGTACAACCGAAAGAGCAAACAGCTTGAAATTGATAAAATGAAACAATCTCTTGGGGATGCCGTGGTAACGAGCAAAATGGCAGGTGTCGTAAAGACAGTCAGCAGCAGTAACGGCGATTCGGATGACGGTTCTTCTGACGATGCATTTATGACCATCCTTGCGACCGGTTCCTATCGGGTAAAATGTATGATCAATGAGCAGAACATGTCTGAGATATCCGAGGGAGAGCAGATGCTGATCCACTCCAGAGTAGATGAAGATCAGACCTGGAACGGTACAATTTCAGGAATTGATATGGAATCGCCGCAGTCAAACGGTGACCAGTACACGGACAGCAGTGATTCTTCCGATACCACAACCTCTTCAAAATATCCGTTCTATATTAATTTAGAAAATTCAGATGGAATGATGTTAGGACAGCATGTGTTTGCGGAAGCAGATCTGGGACAGGGACAGAAGAAAAAAGGTATCTGGCTTATGGAATCCTATATCGTAAAAGAAAAAAAGGAAGCCTATGTCTGGGCTGATAACGGAAAGGGCAAGCTGGAAAAACGTAAGGTTGAGCTTGGAAAATATGACGAAGAACTTGGCGAGTACAAGATCAAATCCGGTCTGAAAAAAGATGACTATATCGCATGGCCGATGGATGGCTTGTATGAAGGTGTAGAAGCAGTTAAGAATGAGAGCGAAGTAGATTATGATGCACCTTTATATAAGGATCAGCAGGACAGTACAGAACCGTACACAGAGGACAGTGCAGAGCCGGCAGATGATGCGGTCGAACCAATGAGTGGTACGGGACAGCCGGTTGATGGGGTCGAAGCGGAGCCGACGGAGGAAACGACAACGGAAGAAGACGGTGCAGCACAGGATGCAGAACAGCCGGTCGATGAGAATGAGACGAGTGGAGAGGAGTAAAAATCCATGATATTGAACTTGGAACATATTTACAAAGATTATCAGCAGGATAAGCTGGTGGTCCCAGTATTAAAGGACGTCTGCTTACAGGTAGAAGAGGGTGAATATGTGGCGATCATGGGACCGTCCGGTTCCGGAAAGACCACTCTGATGAATATCATCGGATGTTTAGATCAGCCTACTTCCGGAGTCTATGAATTTTCAGGCGAAAATATTTTATCCTATAAAGACAGGGAACTTGCAGCAGTGCGTTCTAAAAGCATAGGATTCGTATTTCAGAACTTCCAGTTACTGCCGAGGGCAACTGCTTTAGATAATGTTGCACTGCCTTTAAGCTATGCAGGCGTAAAACCAAAGGAACGAAAGGAGCGGGCATTTGTAGCATTAGAGCGTGTGGGTTTAGCAGACCGTGCAGAGTTTCGCCCGAACCAGTTATCCGGTGGTCAGAAACAGAGAGTTGCCAGCGCAAGAGCTGTAGTAAACGAGCCGAAGATCCTGCTTGCAGATGAACCGACCGGAGCATTGGATTCAAAATCGGGACAGCAGATCATGGAACTGTTTGAAAAATTAAATGAAGAAGGCGTAACGATCGTAATGATCACTCACGATGCAAAGGTTGCACACCGTGCAAAACGGGTAGTTCACATCATAGACGGAGAACTGACCGAGGAAAAGGAGGAAGAGAAGGATGAATAAAAAGAAAGTCGTAATTCTTGTCCTGGTCATTGTTCTGGCAGCAGGAGCTGTAGGTGGCGGAATTTTTGCTTTCAAAAAGCAAAAGGATAAAAAGACAAAGGTGGACGTTTATCCGGTATCTTTAATGGATATGGGTGGCGGAGATGGTAACGGAGAGTCCTACAGCAGTGGAACGGTTACAGATGATAAGTCACAGGTGATCTATCTTGAAGACAGTGATAAAGTGGCGGAGGTCTATGTCAAAGAAGGCGATAAGGTCAAAGAAGGCGATCCACTGATGCGGTATGATATGGAAGAAGCAAATCTCAATGTCGATATGAAGACCTTGGATGTGGAAAATGCTGAAAATGATCTGGTGATCGCACAGCGTGAGTTAGAAAAACTGAAAAACATGACTCCGGTGGCAGAGACACCAACCGTACCGGACGAACCGGAAGAGCCGGCACCAAAACCGGAAGTTCCGGAAAAAGACGGAGATGCCTATAACATCATCGGAAAATCCGCGAAGTCCTACGAAGGAAAAGGAACACAGGAGAAACCATACCGTTTTTTATGTACAGAGAAAGCGTATGTAACCGGAGAATATCTGAATTACCTGAAAAAACATTCCTATACGGCAGTCTTTGAAATCCATGAGGATAACAAAAAGGATGGAGATGTCCTGAATGCATGGCTGGTAAACGGAAGCAGTATAAAAGAAGAATACGATGCGGAATCAAAATGGTCTGTTGCAAGCCGACAGGAAGTAACGGATGAAGATACCACAGAACCGGATACCACGGATGACAGTGCGGATGATGAGAGTGATAGTGGTGATGATGAAAGCAGTATGGGATATACCGCATCAGAACTTGCAGAAAAGATCCGTGAAAAAGAAAAGGAGATCCGTGAACTGGATATTACAAAGCGAAAAGCAGCCTTAGAGTTAGAGGAAGCAAAAAAAGTATCAGGAGACGGCATATTAAAAGCCAGTGTCAATGGAACCGTAGACACAGCATGTGATCCGAGTGATCCGCCAAATGACGGTTCTCCGTTCTTAGAAGTAAGAGGACAGGACAGCCTCTATGTGACCGGAACACTGAGCGAGTTGATGCTAGGAGAAATCCAGACAGGTCAGAAGGTTCAGATCAGTTCATGGGAGAGCGGCAAGACCTATGAAGGAGAGATCACGGAGATTTCCACTACACCGGTAGATGGCAGCAACTACATGGGCGATGGCAATCCAAATGCATCTTATTATACTTATAAAGCCTTGGTAAAAGACAGCAAGGGGCTGCATAATGGAGAAGGCGTAGATTTAAATATCAGTCAGGATGCAAATTCGGGAAGTTCCGTACTGTGTATTGAAAAAGCATATGTGCGTACCGTAGACGGTACATCGTATGTGATGAAAGAAGATAAGAACGGAAGATTGAAAAAGCAGAAAGTAAAGACCGGAAAGACTTACTACGGTCAGGCAGTGGAGATTTTATCGGGCTTAGACGGAAGTGAATACATTGCATTTCCATATGGTAAAAATGTCAAAGAGGGCGTGAGAGTCCGCGAGACAGATGAATTGGCATATTAGGAGGAAGGAAGAATGATAGAGAATATAAGATTATCGTTTCAGGGAATCTGGTCCCATAAGATGCGTTCCTTTCTGACGATGCTGGGAATCATTATCGGAATTGCGGCAATCATAGCTATTGTATCTACAATTAAAGGAACAAACGAACAGATCAAAGAGAATCTGATCGGCTCGGGAGACAATACGGTCACGGTCAGCCTGTATCAGGGCGACTGGGAATACGATATGTCTGCAGGCGTTCCGGATGGAGTCCCTGCGATTTCAGAGGAGATGTTAGACAGCATCAAGGATACCGATAAGGTAGAGGATGTATCTGCATTTTACAAAAGACAGGACTATGACAATATTTTTTATAAAAATGTTTCCTTAGCAGGAGGATATCTCTATGGTATCGAGCAGAACTATCTGGATACCTGTGATTTTATCCTGCGGGAAGGCAGAGGTTTTGACAAAGAGGATTATAAAAAACAGAGAAAAGTGGCACTCTTAGATTCGGATTCCGAGCAGACATTGTTTCAGGGAGAGTCAGCAGTCGGAAAAACGATCGAGATCAAAGGAGAGCCATATGTGGTTGTCGGTATTGTGACGAAAAGCAAGACCTTTGAGCCGGTCATCAATTCCGTAGAGGATTATTATACTTATATGCAGGAGTCGAGCGGTGCAGTCTATGTGCCAAAAGTAACGTGGCCGATCATCTATCAATATGATGAGCCGGAAAATGTAATTTTGCGTGTAAAGAGTACCGATGACATGACACGTGTAGGCAAAAAGACCGCAGATTTATTAAATGAGAATCTGAGCGTGTCCGATGATACGATGAAATATAAGGCAGAGGATTTATTAGAGCAGGCGAAAGAGATTCAGGAGCTGAGTGATTCCACAAACTCCATGTTGATCTGGATCGCTGGAATTTCCCTTTTAGTAGGTGGTATCGGCGTTATGAATATCATGCTGGTATCCGTAACCGAGAGAACCAGTGAGATCGGTCTGAAAAAAGCACTCGGAGCAAGAAAAGGCATTATTTTGGGACAGTTTTTAACAGAGTCCGCAGTGCTGACCAGTCTGGGTGGAATTTTTGGCGTGATCATCGGGATCATACTGGCACAGGTCATTTCGAAAGTAAGTGATATGCCGGTAGCGATCAGTATTCCGGCAGCAGTCGGAGCGGTCGTATTTTCCATGCTGATCGGAATTATCTTTGGAATGCTGCCATCTTATAAAGCAGCAAACCTCAATCCGATCGATGCCCTGCGTCATGAATAGGCATATGATATGAAAAATTACTTGCACACAGGACATAATCGCGTTATAATGTGCAAAGAATAAGTACCAGGCGTTAACGGAAGCTACGATTGCAAAGGTGTTCAGAGAGTCGGTGGTTGGTGAGAACCGGAGATTGGAGCAGTCTTTCCACTTTCTCAGTCGGCAGTGAGAACTGCGGGGTGACAGTCCCTTATCCTGTCGATGAGAGGTCAGGTCCATGAATTTAGTATTCGAAAAAGATCTGACAAACCGGGTGGCAACGCGGAGTATACCTTCGTCCCTGTAGCACGTCAGAGTGCAAAGAGGGACGGAGGTTTTTTGGTTTTTCTATAGGAAATGTTTTCTATAGAAAAAACTTTTGGGCGAAAATGCAACCCTTAGTTCTTGATTTTTTTATAGGAGGATTTATATGTTAGATTTAAAATTTTTAAGAGAGAACCCGGATATTGTAAAGAAAAATATCGAAAATAAGTTTCAGCAGCAGAAACTTCCATTAGTGGATGAAGTGATTGAGTTAGATGCAAAGGCAAGAGCAACCCAGCAGGAAGCGGATGATCTGCGTGCAAACCGCAACAAGATTTCTAAGCAGATCGGTGCTTTAATGGGCCAGGGTAAAAAGGATGAAGCCATGGAGCTCAAAGCACAGGTAGAAAAAGATGCTGCCCGTCTTTCTGAATTAGAAGAAAAGGAAAAAGAATTACAGGGAAAGATTACAAAGATCATGATGACGATTCCGAACATCATTGATCCATCCGTACCGATTGGAAAGGATGATTCCTGTAACGTAGAAATCGAAAAATTTGGTGAGCCGGTCGTACCGGATTTTGAAATCCCATATCATACAGAGATTATGGAGCGTTTTGACGGCATTGACTTAGATGCAGCAGGAAAAGTAGCGGGCAACGGTTTTTACTATCTGATGGGTGACATTGCAAGACTTCATTCCGCAGTGATTTCCTATGCGAGAGATTTTATGATCGACCGCGGATTCACATACTGTGTACCGCCATTTATGATCCGCAGCAATGTGGTAACCGGAGTTATGAGTTTTGACGAAATGGATGCCATGATGTACAAGATCGAGGGCGAGGATCTCTATCTGATTGGTACCAGTGAACATTCCATGATCGGAAAATTCATTGATACCATTAATGAAAAAGAAAAACTTCCATATACATTGACCAGTTATTCTCCATGCTTCAGAAAAGAAAAAGGAGCACATGGAATCGAGGAACGTGGCGTATACCGTATCCATCAGTTTGAAAAACAGGAGATGATCGTAGTATGTGAGCCGGAAGAATCCAAACTGTGGTATGACAAGCTGTGGCAGAATACGGTAGATCTATTCCGCAGCCTTGACATTCCGGTCCGTACCTTAGAGTGCTGCTCCGGTGATTTGGCAGACTTAAAAGTAAAATCCTGTGACGTAGAGGCATGGTCGCCAAGACAGAAGAAATATTTTGAAGTCGGAAGCTGCTCTAATTTAGGAGATGCACAGGCAAGAAGATTAAAAATCCGTATCAAAAACGGAAAGGAAAAATATTTTGCACATACACTTAACAACACAGTTGTTGCACCGCCAAGAATGTTGATCGCATTCTTAGAGAACAACTTAAATGAAGACGGAAGTGTAAATGTTCCGGAGGCACTGCGTCCATATATGGGTGGAAAAGAGAAACTGGTGCCGAAGCATTAAGGGTAGTGTTCAACATTTCGATGAATCTTTAGCAAAGCAGGAAGCGTGTTAGGAAGAGGGAATGTTCAGCAAGCTCCCGCCAATGATTCCGAGTTTCCTTGTGCTAAGCATTCCGATGAACCTCCTTCAAAGCAGGAAGCATGTTCGCCAAGGGGCTCCATGCTTCCGGGAGTTTCATCTCCATAGCACAAAAAGAAACTCTTCATCATTGGCGGGAGCTCGCTGGGATATACGCTTTCTAAGACAGTTTGTAGAGAAGATGAGGAAGAAGTTAAATAAGAGATGTCACTCAAAAGAATGAGTGGCATGTTTTGTTTTGAAATTCTATTCTGCAGCAGATAAAATGAGAAATAACTATATCTGCATTGTATATGAGATTCAGTGATGTAAATCCATTAAGTCAGTAAATATTTCCTAAAATTCATGGAGGATGCTTTTGATAATCCTTTTCAAGAGAATCCCTAATAGGCTATTTTAGAATTTTTCATATATAGATTCATTAAATAATTCTCAAAATGCTATTCTTTTAAATTTCTAAACAATTTACCCCAGAATTTTCCATATACACACAATGTAGACGGGAACAGCAGAATTGTACAAAATCCGGTTGTAACCCACTTCCCACCATGCTATAATACTCTCAAAGCATATTTTCTTATATAAGGCGGCAATTCTGCCGTAGTCTATTACAAATCTTATTCAGATCAGAAAATTCATGCTTTTCCAACATTATGAACAGCAGGAGTTTTCAGGAAAAAGGATAAGAACTCCTGCGAGACAATTTCAAACAGGAGGTAATACTATGACAGAAACGAAAAACGAGATCCGTGTTGCAAGAAACCACAAGGATAGACTGTTCCGCATGATATTCCGTGAAAAGAAAGAGCTGTTAAGCCTTTATAATGCAGTCAACGGAACATCTTACACAAATGCAGAGGACTTAGAGATTGTAACCTTAGAAAATGCCATCTACATGAACATGAAAAATGATCTGGCATTTATCATGGATTCATACCTGAATCTTTATGAACACCAGTCCACTTATTCTCCCAATATGCCATTGCGGGATTTGTTTTATATTGCAAAGGAATTGCAGGGGCAGATTGATCACAGGGATCTGTATCGTAATACCCTGATTAAGATCCCGACACCGAGATTTTTAGTATTTTACAATGGTTCGGAGGAACAGGCCGAAAAGAAATACTTACGTCTGTCGGATGCTTTTCAAAAATCGATGGATGACCCGGATTTAGAATTAGTAGTAACCATGCTAAATATCAATCTCGGAAAGAACCGAAAGCTATTAGAACAGTGCCAAACCTTAAAGGAATATGCGATCTATGTGAAGAAAGTACGTACCTATGCAAAGAGCATGAAGAATGTAGAAGAAGCAGTAGACCGTGCAGTGACAGAGTGTATCAACGAAGGAATCCTGCAGGAGTTTCTGCTTCAGAACAGGAAAGAGGCGGTGGAAATGAGTATCTTTGAATATGATGAAGAAGCAGTCTTTGAGATTGTCCGAAAAGATGAATATGAGAAAGGACATCAGGAGGGAATTATTGAAGGAAAAGTAGAATCTATTTTGGAATTATTGGAAGATATCGGTACAATACCAGATAAAGTTCGTGAAAGAATCCACAATGAAAAAGATATCAAAGTCCTGAATAGCTGGTTAAAACTGGCGGCTAAAGCAGAATCTATAGATGAGTTTGTATCAAAAATGTAGATAGCGGGGGGTATATGTTCAGCGAGCTCCCAACGATGCTTTCAAGTTTCCTTGTGCTGAGCATTTCGATGAACCTCCCTAAGAGCAGGAAACGCAGCATGTCCGTGGGAATAGCTGGGGATAGCCGCCTGTATAAACAAAGTTCCCAAGAAATCCCCTTGCCATCCCCAATTCCATATGTTAAAATCTTAACGAACAGTATTTCGGATGAAAACGGTATCATTTTGATAATGCATCCTTTCCATTTTGTACAGCATGCAGCAGACAGAAATGGAGGTGCATAGCGATAGGAATAGGAATTATAGGTGCCGGGAAGGTAGGTACAACCATGGGAAAATATTTTGTTACCCATGGCGAAGAAGTCAGCGGATTCTACAGCAGAACCGTAAACAGTGCCAAAGAAGCGGCAAAATTCTGTAACACAAAATATTTTAGCGAGTTAGATTCACTCATTGAGGTAAGCGATACCCTGTTTATAACCGTGACAGACGGGGCAATAAAGGAAATATGGGATTGCATTGCAGCAAAAGATGTGAAGGGAAAATCAGTCTGCCACTTTAGTGGCTCATTATCAAGTGATATATTTTCAAATGCAGAGCAGGCAGGAGTATCTGTTTGTTCACTTCATCCAATTTACGCGTTCAGTAACAAATTCACAGCTTATCAAAATTTAACAGAGGCAATTTTTACCGTAGAGGGCGACGAACAGGCAGTTGCGGATATCTATCGGATGTTTGAAAAACTACCGAACAGGTTAGTACTGATCTATACAGAGGCAAAAACGCGTTATCATGCGGCAGTCAGTATGGCGAGTAACCATGTCATCGGGCTTTTGTCCATGGCAGTAAAAATGTTAGAAGAAGCCGGCATAGAGAGTACAGCGGCTTATGAAATGCTGACACCGTTGGTAAAAAATAACGTAGAAGCGGCATTGAAGTACGGATGCGAACAGGCGCTGACCGGACCGATAGAACGGAACGATCTTGGTACGGTAAGACATCATTTAGAAGTGCTGTCAGAAGAACAAAAGGCGGTGTATGATGCGATCGGCACAGAACTGGTCAGAATCTCAGAGAAAAAGCATACCGAACGAAATTACCGGCAGATGAAAGAACTGTTAAGGAAAGAAAGTGAATGATTGGAGAGCAAAAATGAAGAACACAGTAGTAACAATACAGGAAGCAAAGAAACGCGGCGAAAAAATCACCATGCTGACAGCCTATGATTATTCTATGGCAAAACTCATCGATGAATCAGGCATCAACATGATCTTGGTGGGAGATTCCTTAGGAATGGTCATGTTAGGATATGAAGACACCTTATCCGTAACAATGGAGGATATGATACATCATACAAAAGCAGTTACAAGAGGAGCAAAAAATGCATTGATAGTTGCGGATATGCCGTTTATGTCCTATCAGGCATCTGTCTATGATGCAGTCTGCAATGCAGGCCGTCTGATGAAAGAGGGACGGGCGCAGGCAGTCAAGTTAGAAGGCGGCAAAGAAGTGTTTCCACAGATAGAAGCAATCACCAAAGCGTCCATACCGGTTGTGGCTCATTTGGGACTGACCCCGCAGTCCTTAAATGTGTTCGGCGGATTCAAGGTGCAGGGAAAATCAGAAGAGGCAGCTAAAAAATTAATCGAGGATGCCAAAG
>OGQJ01002286.1_pt1 | contig 15038 bp, 9 predicted proteins | sample 1553161 | NCBI WGS metagenome assembly OGQJ01 (sample SAMEA2579923, study PRJEB22360) | human gut metagenome | biome: human gut; feature: human-associated habitat; material: faeces | place: Denmark | collected 2008/2010 | reverse complement strand
GACGCATCACGTACATCGTCGAATAGGGGCCGCGGAGGAACGGGGCGATACCTGCCGCATAGTTCAGGTGCTCCATCTCCTCCAGATCCTTTGCCGAGTAGGAGCCCTTGACAGGTATCTGCTCGGCAGTCAGCCACGGTTCGGTTTGGCCGCAGCCTTTCGAAGCGCAGCAGCTCTTCTGCTCGCCTCCGTCATATGTTAAATCTGAAAATTTTGCTCTCATGATTTTTGCTTTTTAGATACCCATTTCTTTGAGGTAGAACTTCAGTGTTTCGAGTACGTTGCTCTTGACGTTGATGAAATTCTTGATGCCCTGGGCTTCCAGTTCGGGCATACATGCCGGAGCGCCCGCAACCACGAGGATCGCCTTGTCGCCGAGCAGCTCTTTCACTTTGGGAGCCGCCTCTGCGTAGTCGTCGTCCGATGCGCAGACTACGACGATCTCGGCTTTCGATTCCAGAGCGGCCTTGACGCCCTCTTCGATCGATTTGAAGAACGTGTTGTCGATTACTTTGATGCCGGCGCATGCGAAGAAGTTGCAGGAGAACTGGGCACGGGCACGGGCCATAGCCAGGCTGCCGCAGGTCAGCATGAACGCCTTGGGCGCCTTGCCGCTGCGGTCCACGTGCAGACGCATGGCTTCGAATGCCATGGAACCACGGTAGGGAGCCAGCGTGTTGCCTTCGCTCACGGGGCGGGTTACGGCGGCTTCGGTCAGCTCCTTGCCGGCGACCTCCGTAAAGTTGGGGTATTGGTTGGCGCCCAGCAGGATTTCGCGGCGCGTTGCGATGTTCTTGTCCTTGGCTGCGGCCGATGCCTTGACGCGCTCTACGATGAAGCCGCTTTCATAGGCTGCGGTGTAGCCGCCCTTCTCCTCGATTTCGCGGAAGAGTTTCCACGCCTCGTTGGCGATCGAGTCGGTGAGGTTTTCGATGTAGTACGAACCGCCGGCCGGATCGACGACCTGATCGAAGTGCGACTCGTGTTTGAGCAGCAGTTCGACGTTGCGGGCGATGCGCATCGAAAATTCGTTGGGATCTTCGTATGCCTTGTTGAAAGGAGTCACCTCGAGCGAGTGTACGCCGGCGATCGATGCCGACATCGCTTCGGTCGTGCCGCGCAGCATATTGACGTAGGGGTCGTATGCCGTCTGGTTCCACGTCGAGGTCACGGCATGCGTGAACATCTTGCAGGGACAGTTCTTCGCGGGGTTATAAGCTTTCACGATGTTGGCCCACAACATACGGCCTGCACGCAATTTGGCGATTTCCATGAAGTAGTTCGAGGTGATGGCCTGCGAGAAACGGATCTTTTTAGCGGCCTCTTCGATCGTGAAGCCCATATCCATCAGGCGTACCAGGTAGTCGTGACCGGCAGCGAGCGAGAAGGCGAGCGCCTCTACGATCGTCGAGCCGGCGTTGCTGAAGATTTCGCCCGATACCGTGATTACGCGGATACCTTTGTAGGTTTTGGTTTTCCGAACCAGGTCGGCGATCTTCTCGAAACATTTGGCACCGTTCTCCGAACAGAAGCTGCCTTTCGAAGTCAGTTTCTTGACCAGCGGGTCGATGCAGAAATTGATGTGCACCTCTTCCGCAGGCAGTTGTTCCTTTTCGATCTTTGCGATCACCAACTCTGCCACATGGGCGGTTTTACTGCCGCTGAAGGTAATTTCGACTGCAGGGATGTGAATATCCTTGAGCAGCGTATTCAGATCTTCTGCGGAGAAGGTCTCCGGAACGATCTGGAATTCGATCGAATCGACGCCCGCATTGAGGATCTTGAGCGCGACGGCGTTCGCCTCCTTGGGACAATTGACGATGACCGTCTGGTGGATCTTCCAGCGGTTGTGGGCACGGGTGCCCCGCACGTAGGGGAAAACCCCGGCTTCGGAGCCGAGGAACTTCAGTCCGGCGAGGTTTTCAGCCCGGTAGTAGGGACGGACGTTGAAACCTTCCGGCGTTTTCCACACCAATTTACGCTCGTAGTCCGCACCTTTGAGGTCGGCCTTGATTACCTCCTCCCACTGCTCGGTCGAAACCGGCGGAAATTCGGTAAACAACTTTTCACGTTTGGTAGTTGCCATAATAAATTAGAGATTAGTATTGAAATATGTTCAATTGCTTTTAAACTGCCCGTAAAGATATAAAATAATTGCCGGATTGTAAGCAAGAAATGCGGAAAATAGCCGGTTTGTACCAACGAAGGCTCTTTTCGGCGGAGGTTTTGGAAATGCCCGGATCATGAATGGGGCGATTTTTCGAAAAAATGCTATTTTCCGGAAAATAATGTCTGAAATCGACCGGTATGACGAATTTTTAGGCTGTTTTTTCGGGAAAAGTTGTTTTTTTATTGGTTTTTTCGAAAAATATTCGATTTTTTTCTGGAAGATGCGGTTTTTTGTGCGTTTTTGTCGTGTCGGATATTTATCTTTGTGCGCAGAAAGGATGCCGTCCGTCACCCGGGCGGAAGTGTACGGGTTTTACGGTATTCCGAGTTCATAATTCGAAGTGATCCCATGTCATTGCTCCGATTCAAAATGGTGGAGGCGGCCATCGATCACAAAGCCGTCGAAGTGAAGGCTCCCGAGGGAAGTCCTTCCGAGTATTTCGGTACGAAGGTATTCGGCCGCGAGGCCATGCGCCGGTATCTCAACAAGACGGTTTATGCCCAACTGCTCGATACGATGCAGCGGGGGACGCCGCTGACGCTCGAAGTCGCCGACGGCGTGGCTGCCGGAATGCGCCAGTGGGCGCTCGACCACGGCGCCGACCACTATACGCATTGGTTTCAGCCTCTCACGGGCGGTACGGCCGAGAAGCACGACGCCTTTGCCGAGCCGGACGGCTGCGGGGGTGTACTCGACGAATTTTCCGGAAGGTGCTTGTCCAGCAGGAGCCCGATGCGTCGTCGTTTCCGAACGGCGGTATCCGTAATACGTTCGAGGCACGGGGTTATTCGGCGTGGGACCCTACCTCGCCGGCCTTCATCGTGGGCGGTACGCTCTGCATCCCGACCGTCTTCATCGCCTATACGGGCGAGGCGCTCGATTATAAAGTGCCTCTGCTACGGTCGATTTCGGCCGTGAACAAGGCTGCGACCGAGGTGTGCCGCTATTTCGACAAGGAGGTGAACCGGGTGATTCAGTATCTGGGCTGGGAGCAGGAATATTTCTTGGTGGACGAAAGTCTTTGGGCCGTACGTCCCGACCTGATGCTGACGGGCCGTACGCTCATGGGGCATGAATCGGCCAAGAACCAGCAGTTGGAAGATCACTATTTCGGGGCGATCCCCACGCGGGTCATCGCTTTCATGGCCGATCTCGAATACGAATGCCTGAAGCTGGGCATTCCGGTCAAGACCCGTCACAACGAGGTGGCTCCCAATCAGTTCGAACTGGCTCCCGTGTACGAGGAGTGCAACCTGGCCAACGACCACAACCAGCTGTTGATGACCATCATGGACAAGATCGCCCGCCGTCATAATTTCCGGGTGTTGCTGCATGAAAAACCTTTCAAGGGAATCAACGGTTCGGGCAAACACAACAACTGGTCGCTGGGAACCGATACGGGCGTCAATCTGCTCAGTCCGGGTAAAACCGCATCGGAGAATTTGCAGTTCATTACCTTCCTGGTGAATGTGATTTCGGCCGGGCACAAGCATAACGGCCTGCTGAAGGCGGCTATCATGAGCGCCACCAACTCCCACCGCCTGGGGGCCAACGAAGCGCCTCCGGCGATTATTTCGACCTTCCTCGGTACGCAGGTTTCGGCCGTGCTGGATAAACTCGAGGCCAGCCGCAGCGATTCGGCGATCCGCTTCAATGCCAAGAACGTCTTCAAGATGAGCGGCATTTCGCATATTCCGGCTTTGTTGCGGGACAATACCGACCGCAACCGCACTTCGGCTTTCGCGTTTACCGGCAACCGTTTCGAGTTGCGTGCCGTCGGTTCTTCGGACAATTGCGCCGAGGCGATGATCGTGCTCAATACCGCAGTGGCGGACGAGTTTACGGCGTTCCGCGAGCGCGTGGATGCGCGTATCGAGGCCGGAGTCAGGAAGGAAAAGGCGATTTACGAGGAGCTCAAGAGTATGATCTGCTCTTCGCGGGCGATCCGTTTCGACGGCAACGGCTATTCGGAGGAGTGGCGGGCCGAAGCGGCACGCCGGGGGCTCGATTGCGAAACCTGTGCGCCGCGTGTATTCGACCGCTACCTCGATCCTTCGTCGGTCGAGATGTTCGCCCGCATGGGTGTACTCTCGAAGGTGGAGCTCGAAGCCCGAACCGAAGTGAAGTGGGAAACCTATACCAAAAAGATTCAGATCGAAGGTCGCGTGTTGGGCGACCTGACGATGAACCACATCGTGCCGATCGCTTCGCGTTACGAAGCTCTGCTGCTGGATAAGGTCTATAAGATTTCGCAAATCGGACAGGGGCTCGACGCTTCGGCCGATGTCGAACTCATCAAACGTATTCAGCAGCATACGGCTCTGATCCAGCAACTGACCCACGATATGATCGAAGCCCGCAAGGTGGCCAACAAGATCGAGGATCAGCGGGAGAAGGCGCTCGCGTACCACGATACGGTGGCGGTCTATTTCGACCAGATCCGCAAACACGTGGATCGCCTGGAGGAGATCGTGGACGACCAGATGTGGCCGCTGCCCAAGTACCGGGAGCTGCTGTTCCTGCGGTAGTTGCTTCGGCTTGCCGCTTCTGCGGGCGGAAACGATAATCGGGATAATCCGGCGGATTTGCCGGATTATTTTTTAACTTTGTATGCCTCGAAAACTTCGGGGCAGAATCAATGTAGGGATTTATGTATCGCAACCTGAGTGAATTTATCGCCCGCCTGGAGCGGGAAGGCGAATTGCAGCGCGTGAGCGTGCCGGTGGATCCGGTGTATGAGATCGCCGAGATTACCGACCGCATGTCCAAGCAGCCGGACGGCGGCAAGGCGCTGTTGTTCGAGCAGACGGGGACGCCGTTTCCCGTGCTGACCAATATGATGGGTTCCGATCGTCGGATGGCGATGGCGCTCGGCGTGGAGTCGCTCGACGAACTGACGCGACGGCTCGATGATTTGTTGCAGCAGGCCGTCACGCCGAAAAATTCGCTCCTGGATAAACTGCGGATGTTGCCTTTGCTGGCCGAGATGTCGCGCTGGCTGCCGCGTACCTCGTCGTCGCGGGGCGAATGTCAGCAGGTCGTGCTGCAGGGGGAGGAGGCGTCGCTCGATGCGCTGCCGGTGCTCAAGTGCTGGCCGTGCGACGGCGGACGCTTCGTGACGCTGCCGCTGGTGCATACCCTCGATCCCGAAACGGGAATCCGCAACGTGGGCATGTACCGGCTGCAACTGTTCGACGCCCGCACGACGGGCATGCACTGGCACCTGCACAAGACCGGAGCCCGTCATTACGAAGGTTACAGGCGTGCCGGGCGGCGGATGCCCGTGTCGGTAGCGTTGGGCGGCGATCCGGCTTATACGTATGCTGCGACGGCTCCGATGCCGGACAACATGGACGAATACCTGCTGGCGGGGTTCCTGCGCCGGCGCCCGGTGAAACTGGTGAAATGTATCACCAACGATATTTATGTGCCGGCCGACTGCGATTTCGTGATCGAAGGGTATGTCGATCCGTCGGAGCCGAAGACGGTGGAAGGGCCTTTCGGCGACCATACGGGTTTTTACTCGCTGACCGATGAATATCCCCGCTTCCATGTGACGGCCGTCACGCGGCGGCGCGATGCCGTTTATCCTGCGACGCTGGTGGGCATTCCTCCGCAGGAGGACGCCTATATCGCCAAGGCCACCGAGAAAATTTTCCTGGCTCCGATCCGGCTGGCCGTACAGCCTGAAGTGAAGGAGCTGACGATGCCTGTTTTCGGTACGGCGCACAATTTGGCCGTAGTGTCGATCGACAGACGCTACCGGGGACAAGCCCATAAAGTAGCGCAGGGACTCTGGGGGGCCGGGCAGATGATGTTCAATAAATACCTCGTCATTACGGGCGAGGATTGCGACGTGCATGATCCGGACCGGTTGGCCGCCTTGTTGCGCCGGGCCGAGTTCCCGCGCGATTTGATTGTAAGCGAGGGAGTTTACGACGTACTCGACCATGCGACTGTGACATCCGGGTTCGGCGGTAAACTGGCGTTCGACCTGACGGAGATCGATCCGTCCGCTCCGGCGGAGGCCGTTCGGGTGCCGGAGCGGTTCGAGCTGACACCCGGTCTGGTCGAGGTCGCGGACGGACTTGCCGGGAAGTGGGGAGCCTTGCTGCTCTTTGCCGATGATGCGGTGGAACAGAAGCCGGATCTGGCCGCTTTCCTTGCCCGAAATCCGTGCCGAGGGATTCGCTATGCCGTTCTTTTCGACGGACACGCCCGGACGATGCGCCCGGACGAGCTGCTGTGGCTCGCCGCAGCCAATACCGATCCCCGGCGGGATGTGGAGTGCCGCGACGGTGTGCTGTGCGTGGATGCCCGGAGCAAGCGGCCCGGAATTGCGGGCAACCCTTCGCGTTTTCCCAATGTGGTGACTTCGCTGCCCGAGGTCGTTCGGAAGGTGGACGAACGTTGGGCGGAGTATGGTTTGGGTGAGCGGCTCGAGTCGCCTTCCGACCGTTACCGGGCGTTGTTGTTGTCCGACAAAGCTGCGTGGTAGAGGATGGTCGGACTTTTCCAGACGCGTGAGCGCCGGGCGCTCGTGGTGTTTCTCCTGCTGGCGGGAGTGTTCGTTGCCGGGCTGCTCCTGGCCGAACGGCGGAAGAGCGCGGTATCCGCCGACCGGGTGGAGGCAGAGATGGAAGCGACGGTTGCGGCGGACTCCGTGAGGCTGTTCGAGTTCGATCCCAATACGGTGGAGTATGCCGATCTGCGGCGGCTGGGACTCTCGTCCCGCATGGCGGTCAGCCTGCTGAAGTACCGCGCAGCGGGCAAAGTGTTTCGGATCCCCGAGGATGTGGCTACCTGCTACGGCATGACCGATTCGGTCTATTTTATTCTGGAACCCTATATTCGGATCGGACGCGAGTATGCGCTGACACCTTCTCCGCGTCGGGAATATCGGGAGTATGTCCCGCAGGAGCCGAGGAGGATCGTGCCCCGCGAACGATTCAGGATCGATACGGTGTCCGCATCCTATCTCGCGTCGCTCGGTTTTTCCGTCCGTCAGGCCGAGGCCATTGTCCGTTATCGGGATCTTTACGAAGGTCTTCGGGACGAAGCGGGTTTTCGGGCTTGCTATATGATCGCTGATTCGGTGGCCGATCTTTTGCTCCCCTATGTAATTTTTCCGAAACCGGAGCCCGTTCGCTCCGGATTGATCGAGCTCAACGGGGCCGATTCGGCGACCTTACGCTCGGTAGTCGGGATCGGTGAGAAGAGCGTCATGGCCATTATTCGATACAGGGAGCGGCTCGGCGGATTTTACAGCGTGGATCAGTTGGCCGAGGTTCCGCAGGTCACGGAGTCCAATTTCGAGCGGATCGTGAAACAAATTTACTGCGATAGTTTCAAAATTCGAAAAATTGATATTAACTTTGCACCTCCGAGTACGCTCAAGGGGCATCCTTATTTGCCGCCCGCCGTATTTAGGAAGTTATTTAGTAAAAGACAATTGAAAGGAGGTTGGAGTACCGTCGAAGAGTTGGTTGAAGAGCACATATTAACCCCGCGTGAGGCCGAGCGATTGGCCCCGTATCTTCGGTTTACGGTACGAGAAGCCTCGAAAGACATACCGAACGGGGAGTCGGCGTCGTCCGGATGGAGTCCCGCCCCGATACAAGACACGATCCATTAGAAATTAGAGTAAAAAACAATAAAAAAAGCAACGAATTATGATTATCATGCCGGTAAAAGAGGGCGAGAACATCGAGAAGGCCCTCAAGAAATTCAAACGTAAATACGAGCGTACGGGTGTTCTGAAGGAGCTTCGTCGTCGCCAGTATTTCACCAAACCTTCGGTTGCGAAGCGTATCGCCATGCAGCATGCCATTTACGTAGAGAAGCTGCACCGCGACGAGGAATAGGAAGATTTTTCCATATCTTAATCCTGATAATAGACAAGAATTTTTTATCTTGTCTATTATTTTTTTGTTGTTTTACAGCGGGTTGCTCTCTGTTTTTCCTGCAAAACTAAATTTTTTAGTTTGAAAACTATAAAAAATAGTTGTATGTGAAATTTTTTTAGTTATCTTTGTTTCAGAAGATTTTTGTGCAGGAGCCGGCAATGCGGAGCTGTGCTGCCGTTTGTGCAGGTCCTGTTTCGTTCGACTTTAACCGACATCGACTATGGAAAAGCTGACACCCAGAGAAGAGGAGCTGATGCGTTGTTTCTGGACGCGGGGCCCGTTATTCGTGCGCGAACTGGTTGCGCTCTGGCCCGAACCGAAACCTCATTTCAATACGTTATCGACGATGGTGCGTGGCCTCGAGGCGAAAGGGTACGTCGGACACAAGGCCTATGGCGGCACCTACCAGTATTATCCGCTCGTCAGCGAGGAGGAGTTCAGCCGCAAGACGCTGAAGGGCGTGGTGAGCAAGTATTTCGACAATTCCTACCTCGGGGTGGTTTCGTCGCTCGTACGGGAGGAGAAAATCTCCGTGGACGATCTGCGCGACCTGATCCGGCAAATTGAAAGTCAAACCGAAAAACGATAGTCCTATGCCGACCTTTCTGCTTTACAGTCTGAAGGCTGCGGGATGCCTGGCGGTCTTCTACCTGTTTTACAAGTTGTTGTTGAGCCGCGATACGCTGCATCGGATGAACAGGGTGTTGTTGTGCGGAGTGTTGCTGCTGTCGTTTTTGCTGCCTTTGTGTGTAATTACCGTCGAGAAGGAGTTGCCCGGGGTATCCGCCGCCGGGATCGACGTGATTCCGGAAAATTATTTCCGGCGGGACATGGTATTCGAAAACCGAATCCCCGACGATACCCGGGACCTGATGATAATAGAGGAGCCGGAGCCTGCTCCCGAACCGTTCGACTGGGGCGTTTTGCTCGGAATCATCTATTTTGCAGGGATGTTTGCGACGTTGGGATGGACCGTATGCAACATCGTGCGGGTTGTGCGAATGACGCGCCGCGGCCAGCGCATACCGCTTGGAAACGGGAGCGTTTTGGTGTTGTCGGACCGGATTCGAGCTCCGTTCAGTTGGATGAGATACGTGGTGATGTCCGAGGAGGATTATGCCTGCGGCGGAGGGACGATCCTCGTGCATGAACAGGCGCATCAGCGGTTGGGCCATTCGTGGGACCTGCTGCTGGTCGATTTGCTGGGGTGTTTGCAGTGGTTCAACCCCGCGATGTGGCTGTTGCGTGTGGAACTGCGTGCTGTGCACGAGTACGAGGCCGACGAGCAGGTGCTCCGCTGCGGGGTCGATGCGAAAGATTATCAGATGCTGTTGATAAAAAAGGCCGTTGGCGGGAGGTGGTACTCAATTGCCAACAGCCTTAATCATAGTAACCTTAAAAACCGAATTACCATGATGTTGCGTAAAAGATCATCGAGGTGGGCCAGGGCCAAGGCGCTCTATGTCCTGCCGCTTGCGTGCCTGGCGCTCGGCGCTTTCGCACAGACCTCCTATGTTCTTCCGGAGGACAAAACTACGAAAAATTCCGGAAACGGTGAAATGCCTCTTCCTGCTGGTGCGGACGGCCTCACAGTCGGTACACCGGAAGGGGGAATGCCACCGGTCGAAGGCTCCATGGCCGAATTGCTCGCTAATCTCGAGCGTACCGCTCTCGAAAAGCAAACGGCAGAATCGGGGGCGCACACCTTTACCGGACGCGTATTTGGCCGGGACGATAAGCCTTGGGCCGGTTATGAGTTTATTTGCAGCGGCGGCCGGCGGGTTGTGACCGATGCGGAGGGCCGCTTTACGATCGTTACGGAGAAGCCGATCGTTTGTTACCTTGTCGGAGGGGAGACGGATCAGAAAGTAAAATCAGTCGGTAGCCGCTTCGGAATTCCGATGGGGACGGACATTGCCTTGGAATTTCATTTGAAAGAGTCGCTTGCTCTGACCCACCTGCCCGTATCCGATGAACCGGTAGTGTATGCGGTTTATGGCGATCCGGCAGATTTTCGCTTCGATCCGGAACATCCGCCTCTGATAATGGACGGGGGCGAGGAATTGTCGGCTGAAACGCTGGATACCTATTTGGGGTTGCCGGAACAGAAGATGATTGGTGCTTGGATGGTCAAAGGGCCGGAGGCACTGAAGGGATACGGTACGCGGGCGGCGAACGGAGTGTTGTCGATTAGGGTTCAGACCTATCCTTATACGGAGTCTTGGAGTCCGGCCGATCCGTCCTTGTGGGATCCGGAGGATTTGGAGCTTTATCTGGTGTGGGAAGGGGATGAGTTGCCCGAACAGTTTGTCGCCCGCCGCGATGCGTACATGAAAGAGGAGTTTGCCAAGTTGCTGACTGCTGATGCCGGGAAACTCGAACGACTCGGGTATAAATCGGTCGATGGTGCGGAAGAGTGGGTGACTGTCGAGGTGAGCGATGGGGCTGCCCTCATTCCTTTTTGGATTGATCTGTCGGACGAGGGCTTGTATCTGCTTGACGGTGAGGAGATTGATTACAGACAGTTGGGCGCGATATCCCCGTCGAGTATCGCCACGGCTACCCAAATGACCTCCGGCGAGGCACGCAGACGCTACGGCGATCGGGGTCGTTACGGTGCGATCGTCTATACGAGTCGTCCGGAGTCGGAACGTGTGACAATCGAAGAGAAACAGAAGCCTTCCGATTTGTATCACTATATTACGGGCGATTTTGAACCGACGGGTGTGCCCGATACTTACCGGGTGCGGCGGATCGAGTTTAGCCATTCGATGCCGTTCGAATTCCGGCCATTGGTACTGTGGAATGGCAAGGTGTCGAATATCTATCTTTTTACTACTCCCGGTATCGTTCACGAGATAGAAACCGTTCGGATCGTAACCGAGCCGGACGAAGCGACGGTCGCCAGATACGGCGTATCGGCCCGGAACGGGGTGATCGAGGTCGTTTCCAAAACGGCTTCGCGTGAGGATGATTTCGAGGTGACCGTTTATGATAAATACAACAATCCGATGCGTTATCTGAAGGGTAGTTTCCGATCGGTGGATGGTAAAAATACCTATAAGGTGAGCGGATTGAAATTGCGGAACGTGCAGGGAGTACGTCCCGGAATGTTGCCGTTGGTAGCTGTGGACGGGCGTGTGGGGTCCATCACCGATCTGGAGAAGATTCCTGCCCGCAAGATCGAAACCATACAGATTTTTTCCTGGGAGGATGTATTCCGTGACCCGGCATTAGTCGAGCGTTACGGGGATGCCGCCCGTGTCGGAGCGATTCTTGTGACGACTCGTGATGCTGCGAAACAGGCCGAAAAAGAGGCCCGGAAGTCCGGTGCAGGTGAATCTGTCGTCGCATCCGTACCGGAGGGACCGTCGTTCGGTACGGTTCAGACCGGTAATACTCCGGTGGACGGGCAGGGCAAGGTGCGGATTTCCGAAGTTGCTGCACCGAACGATTCGTTCGTGGTTTCCGGTCACGATTTGAGTTCGATGCTCTTCCTGCTCGATGGCAGAAGGGTCGCAGCTGCCGAGGTAAAGGCTTTGAATGAAGCGGAAATCGAATCGATGTCGGTCTTGAAGGACGAATGGGCTGTCGGACGTTACGGCGAGGCGGCGGCGGATGGCGTGGTTTATGTGACGACGACTGAAGGTGCCCGGCAGTTCGACCGTCTGGAGTGTAGTTTCGAGCGTGGAAACTCTTTCCAGGAAGGTCCCGGTCTTTATCGGATCAAGGATACGGGAAACGGATTTACGATCCGTCCGCTCAATGGAGCCCGACCGCTTGTGTTGATCAACGGCCGGCAGGTCGATGATGACTATTTGAAGTCGATCGATGCGGGGAAGGTTCTGTGGGTTCGGATTCTGCAACCCGGGTTCGAATTGCTGGACCGTTATGGCGAGCGGGCGCGGGACGGTGTGATCGAGTTTACGACGAATGAATCCGGAGAACGTACGACTTTGGCGGTTTATTCGTCGAATGCGTCGGGCAAAACGCCTAATAAGATGACAGTTGTCAGGGAGCCTTCCGGCGCCTCCTCGGGGCGCACTTCTGTGTCAAAGTCGATTTCCGTGTCTAAATCGATTGCCACGTCGGCGCAGCCTTTGGAGGAAACCGTTACGTTGACCTATACGACCGGAGCGGATTCGGATTCGGTTTCAGTTGTTGATAACGGTCGTTCTCTGAAGCAGGTCGGTTTAATAGTATTGGATGGCGAGGAAATTTCTGCCGATCGCCTTTCGCAACTGGATCCCTCCCGAATCGACGCGATGACGGTATTGAAAGGAGAGCAGGGGGTCGAACGTTATGGCGAGAAGGGAGCGGAAGGGGTGATCGAGATCACGACGAAAAAAAATCGGAGCGGCGTGGCCGGCGAATGAATATAGAGAAGTTCCAATTCATAAGTGTTATTGTTCCGTCAGGGAAGCATCCTGCAGCCGCACTTAGTTGCGGGATGTTTTTTATAAAAATAGGAGCGTCCTGACGGGGACGCTCCTATTTTTATCTCCGGTCGTGGCGAACGGATTCTTTTCATACCATACGAAAAGAACATTCGTTCGGAGGGTGAATCCTTTAGTGAATCCGTCCTTCTTTGGCCTCGATGCACTCGGTTGCGTGAGGCACTTTCATCAGCCGCTCCTTGGGGATCAGCTTGCCGGTGGTTTTGCAGATGCCGTATGTCTTGTTCTCGATGCGTACGAGTGCCATTTCGAGGTTGCGGATGAATTTCATTTGATGGGCTGCCAAGCGGCCGCTCTCCTCTTTGGAGAGCGTAGTGGGAAGTAACGGCTCCCTCCTCCAGCACCTTGAACGTCGGCGAGGTATCCTCCGTATCGTTCGATGCGGTGTGGGTTATCGTGGCGCGCAGGAGTTCGTAATCCGCACGTGCTGTTTCCAGTTTTTTGAGAATGAGCTGTTTGAACTCTTCCAATTCGGCGTCACTGTATCGGGTTTTTTCTGCTTCTGCCATAGTTTCAATATTTTATTTGTAATAATGTTATACTAAATTAAACAATATTCCCGTTACTTCCAAATTTTTTGCCGGAAACGTGCAGGTTCTCCTTTTTTGGTCAAATTTTGGTCACCGCGATACGGACCGGTTGCTCATCTACCTCCGACTCCACGACGAATTCGCCGCTGGGAGAAGGCACTCCTTCGATTTCGACAGCCAGCGTCTGCGAGGCGATGTAGTCGGCGAAGGATTTGAGCGCGGGAAGGACGAACTCCTGCTGTTCGATCTCCACACGGATTTTGTCCGTCACCTCGAAGCCCGAATCCTTGCGGATGTTCTGGATACGGTTGATCAACTCGCGGGCGATACCTTCGGCACGCAGGTCGTCGGTGATCGTGATATCGAGGGCTACGGTCAGCTTGCCCTCCGTAGCTACGAGCCAGCCCGGCATATCTTCCGAGGTGATTTCGAAATCGGCAGGGGTGACGGTGATTTTTTCGCCGTCCACGTCCAGCAGGGTTTCCGCCGATGCTTCGATCGCGGCTATCTGATCCTGTGAGAACCCGGCTACGAGAGCTGCGATCTGCTTCATCTGTTTGCCGTATTTGGGACCGAGGGTCTTGAAGTTGGGCTTGATGCGCTTGGTGATGAGTCCCGTCGTATTTTCGATCAGTTCTATTTCCTTGACATTCACTTCGCTCATAATGAGCCCCTTGACGGCTTCGATGCGGCGTGCGGTGTCGGCGTCGAGGACCGGAATGAGTATCTTCGTGAGCGGCTGGCGGACTTTGATGTTCACCTTGCGGCGCAGGGCCAGTACCATCGACGAAACCTGTTGGGCCATAGACATCATCTGCTCCAATTCACCGTCGATGAGCGAGGAGTCGCAGACGGGGAAGGTCGAAAGATGTACCGACTCGTCCGTGTGGCGACCGCTTACGGCGTTCAGATCGCGGAAGATACGGTCGGAGATGAACGGCGCGAACGGTGCGGAGAGCATCGAAACGGTTTCCAGACAGGTGTAGAGCGTCTGGTAGGCTGCCAGTTTGTCGCGTGTCAGACCGCCGCCCCAGAACCGCTTGCGGTTGAGGCGCACGTACCAGTTCGACAGGTTTTCGCATACGAATTCCTGGATCATACGGGCCGCCGGCGTCGGATCGTAATTCTCGAGCGATTCGGTGACGTTCCGGACCAGCGTATTGAGCAGGGAGATGATCCAGCGGTCGATCTCCGGGCGTTCGCTCATCGGAACTTCCGGCTCCTGTCCCGTAAAACCGTCCACATTGGCGTAGAGGGCGAAGAACGAGTAGGTATTGTAGAGCGTGCCGAAGAACTTGCGGCGCACTTCGTCCACGCCGTCCCGGTCGAACTTGAGGTTGTCCCAGGGCTGCGAGTTGGAGATCATGTACCAACGCGTCGCGTCGGCGCCGTAGGTCGAAAGTATTTCGAAGGGATCCACGGCATTACCTAGGCGCTTGGACATTTTGTTGCCGTTCTTGTCGAGCACCAGGCCGTTCGAAATGATGTTCTTGAAGGCCACCGAGTCGAAGAGCATCGTGGCGATGGCATGCAGCGTGAAGAACCATCCGCGCGTCTGATCGACGCCTTCGGCGATGAAATCGGCCGGATAGACGCTCTTGAAGTAGTCGCCGCCGTGCTCGAAGGGGTAGTGTAGCTGGGCATAAGGCATGGCGCCCGAGTCGAACCACACGTCGATCAGATCCGGTTCGCGCCGCATCGGTTCGCCTTTGGACGAAACCAGCACGATATTGTCCACGTAAGGACGGTGCAGGTCGATCCGGTCGGTCGAGTAGTTCTCTTTGGAGAGGTCGCCCGGCTTGAAGTTCTTGTAGGGATTCTCCTTCATCAGACTTGCCGCGACGGATTTTTCGATTTCGGCGACGAGCTCTTCGACCGAGCCGATGCACTTCATTTCCGAGTAATCCTCCGTAGCCCAGATCGGCAGCGGCGTGCCCCAGAAGCGCGAGCGCGAGAGGGTCCAGTCCACCAGACC
>OGQJ01002269.1_pt1 | contig 15129 bp, 13 predicted proteins | sample 1553161 | NCBI WGS metagenome assembly OGQJ01 (sample SAMEA2579923, study PRJEB22360) | human gut metagenome | biome: human gut; feature: human-associated habitat; material: faeces | place: Denmark | collected 2008/2010 | reverse complement strand
CTTCAATTCCTCCGCCGCCAACCAGTTTACGAATGTGATAGGCCCCATAAACAACAACCTTGGCCACTTCCAGTATGTGCTGCTGGCGGTCATCGGCGGAATGATGGCCATAGGCGGCGTAGGCGGCATGACGCTGGGCGGCATAGCCTCCTTCCTCCAGCTTTCCAAGAGCTTCAATATGCCTGTAAATCAGGTTTCACAGCAGCTCAACTCCATAGTAATGGCCCTGGCGGGCGCGGAGCGCATATTCGCAATGATGGACGAAAAGAGCGAGGAGGACGAGGGAAAGGTGACGCTGGTCAACGCCGGATACATAAACGGCGCGCTGACGGAAGTACCCCAGCACACCGGAACGTGGGCGTGGAAGAAGCCCACGGGCGAGCTTACCGAGGTAAAGGGCGACGTGCGATTGAAGGACGTGGACTTCGGCTACGTCCCGGATAAGATAGTTCTCCACGATGTGAGCCTCTTCGCAAAGCCGGGGCAGAAGATAGCCTTCGTGGGCGCTACCGGCGCGGGGAAGACCACCATAACCAACCTTATAAACCGCTTCTACGACATACAGAAGGGCGAGATAACCTATGACGGCATTAACGTCAGGGATATAAAGAAGGCGGATCTCCGCCACAGCCTCGGCATGGTATTGCAGGAAGTGAACCTGTTCACAGGCACCGTTCGGGAGAACATACGCTACGGCAGACTGGACGCTACCGACGAGGAAGTCATCCGCGCAGCCAAGCTTGCCAATGCTCATGATTTTATTATGGAAATGCCGGATAACTATGGCACAGACATTGGACAGCGTGGCGTGAAGCTTTCCGGAGGACAGAAACAGCGTCTTTCCATTGCGAGAGCTTTTCTGAAGAATCCGCCGATCCTGATCTTTGATGAGGCAACATCCGCCCTGGATAACGAAAGTGAGAAGGTAGTGCAGCAATCTCTGGAACGTCTTGCCAAAGACCGAACCACCTTCGTGATCGCCCATCGTCTTTCCACGATCCGCAATGCCAGAAGGATCCTGGTGCTGACCGAAGATGGAATTGCAGAAGAAGGTACACATCAGGAGCTGATGGAGAAGGACGGCGTATATGCGAAACTTTGCAAAGCCGGATTGTGATCGTAAACAGCAATTATATGCGAAAGGATGAATTGCAGAATGAAAGAAATAAGAACCGAAGACGCAGCAGGCCAGATCCTCTGCCATGATATTACACAGATTATAAAGGATGAGAAGAAAGGCGTTCTGTTTTCCAAAGGACATATTGTGAAAGAAGAGGACATTCCGCTGCTCCTTTCTGTTGGAAAAGAACATCTTTTTGTGTGGGAAAAGAAAGAGGGAATTCTTCATGAAAATGAGGGCGCTGATATTTTGTATAAAATCTGTGCAGGAGATTCCATGCATGGAACTGATGTGAAAGAAGGCAAGATCGAACTGGTAGCAGACGAGGACGGAGTTCTGAAAATCCGCAGAGATGCCCTTCTGGCAGTGAATTCTCTGGGGGAGATGATGATTGCTTCCCGCCATGGGGACTTCCCGGTAAAAAAAGGAGATAAACTGGCTGGCACCAGGATCATCCCTCTTGTAATCGAAAAAGAAAAAATGGACAGAGCTGTGGAAGCCGCTGGCCCGGAACCGATTTTTTCCATTCTTCCCTATCACCTCAAAAAAGTTGGGATCGTTACAACTGGAAGCGAGGTAAAAAAAGGTCTGATTCAGGATACTTTTACCCCTGTATTAAAAGAAAAGCTTTCTGAGTACCCCACTGAGGTGATCGGTCAGACGACTCCAGGAGATGACAAGGCACAGATCACAGACGACATTATGGAATTTATTAACCAGGGTGCAGACATGGTAGTCTGCAGCGGCGGCATGAGTGTAGATCCAGATGACCGTACACCTGGAGGAATCCGTGATACAGGAGCCAGAGTTGTTACTTACGGTGCACCGGTACTGCCAGGAGCCATGCTTCTCATCGCTTACTATGAGAAAGAGGGCAAATGCATTCCGATCCTTGGCCTTCCCGGATGTGTCATGTATGCGAAGCGTACTGTATTTGACCTGGTTCTGCCAAGAATCATGGCAGACGATGAAATTTTCCCGGAAGAAGTTGCTGCATACGGAGAAGGCGGTCTCTGCCTGAGCTGCAAAGTCTGTACCTTCCCCAATTGTGGATTTGGAAAGTAAGCAGGGCCTGGGGCGTGCAGATTGCAGAAGGCCTTTTTCAAACACGCTCTGGAAATTACAAAGTATTTAAGGAGATTTATGGAAAAATTTCGAATTGTAACCTATGAAGTCCATAACCCGAAAATAAAAAAAAGCGTGCGCTTTGCTGTTCTTGCAGACCTTCACGGAAGCATTTTCGGCGAAGAGAATAGTGCTTTGCTGAAAAAAATCCAGGAAAATGCCCCCGATGCCATTCTTCTTGCCGGAGACATGGTGGTCCGGATGGATCCTTTCACCCTGGAAACTGCCAGAAAACTGCTTTGTACACTGGCGAAGAATTTCCCCATCTTTTACGCCATGGGAAACCACGAAACCAAAATGAAAGCCAAAGGGCACCTTTATCGGAATGAGTACCTGAAATATCAGGCAGAGTTGAAACAAAAAGGAATCTGTTTCCTGGCAAATGAGAAGAACAAAGTTGTTCTGGCTGGCAATTCCTTTGTGGTAAATGGACTGGAACTTCCACTGGAATACTATCACAAGCCTTTTTCCCCGAAGCTAACTTCTGAAAAAATGGAAGAGCTTATGGGAAAGCCAGATCCGGAGGCCATAAATATTCTGCTTGCCCATAACCCCAAATATGGCAGAACCTATTTCCGCTGGGGTGCAGACCTGATCCTGTCTGGACATTACCATGGCGGTGTGCTCCGTTTTTCCAGACATGTGGGAGCCATCAGTTCCCAGTTTATACCTTTTCCAAAATACTGTTGCGGCGATTTTTACAAAAATGGCAAATGTATGATCGTAAGTGCAGGCCTTGGGGAACACACAGTGCCTCTTCGGATCCATAATCCAAGAGAGCTGATTTTTATAGAAATGAAACCGTAAGGGAGAGAGGAAAGCGCATGGCAATTCCCGTAAAACTGAATGTTTTTGAAGGACCGCTTGATCTGCTCCTTCACCTTATTGATAAAAATAAAATTGATATTTATGATATACCGATTGTGGAGATTACGGATCAGTATATGGAATACATTCACGCTATGGAAAAAGAAGATCTTGGAGTTATGAGTGAGTTTATGGTCATGGCAGCCACACTTCTGGATATCAAGTGCCGGATGCTTCTTCCAAAAGAAATCAATGAAGAAGGAGAAGAGGAGGACCCCAGAGCGGAGCTGGTTCAGAAACTTCTGGAATATAAGATGTATAAATATATGTCTTATGAGCTGAAGGACAAAATGGACGATGCCAGCGGCGTTTATTTCCGTGAGCCGGATGTGCCAAGGGAGGTGCTTCAGTATCGGGAGCCAGTGGATCCCTCAGAACTTCTGGCTGGTCTTACTCTTGAGAAATTAAACGCCATTTACCAGTCGATCATCAGGCGGCAGGACGACAGACGGGACCCTATCCGAAGTCAGTTTGGAAAAATCGAGAAGGAAGAAGTCAGTCTTTCTGATAAAATGCTGGAGATGAAAGAATTTGCAAAGACTCACAGGAAATTCAGCTTTCGGGACCTGTTGAAAAAGCAGTGTTCCAAAGTACAGGTAATCGTTACCTTCCTTTCTGTTCTGGAACTGATAAAAATGGGACACATTCATGTGGTTCAGGAAGAGATTTTTGATGACATTCAGATCAATGTTGTGACAGAGCCGGAAACCTGGAAGAATCTGACAGAATTTGCAGAGGAAGAAGGATAGTGTATGGAAATTAAACGATTAGAAGGTGCCGTTGAGGCAATCCTGTTTGCGATGGGTGAATCTGTGGAATTAGGTCAGATTGCGAAAGCAATCCAGCAGGATAAGCCAACGACAGAAAAACTACTCCATAATCTGATGGATAAATATAAGGATGAGGGAAGGGGAATCCAGATCATTGAGCTGGAGGGCTCTTATCAGCTGTGCACCAAACGGGATTACTATGGCTGTCTGATCCGGATTGCCATGCAGCCTAAGAAACCTGCCCTTACAGATGTTATGCTGGAAACGCTGTCTATTATAGCCTATAAGCAGCCTGTGACAAAAGCTGAGATTGAAAAGATCCGGGGAGTAAAAAGCGATCATGCAGTAAATAAGCTGGTTGAGTATAATCTGGTAAAGGAGCTTGGACGTCTTGATGCACCTGGACGGCCGATCCTTTTCGGCACTACAGAAGAATTTCTTCGCACATTTGGTGTTCAGGGTCTGGAAGAGCTGCCGGCTGTGGATCCGGTAAAAATGGCGGATTTTAAGGCTGAGGCAGAAGAGGAAGTACAGCTGAAGCTGGATATATAAGACAGGACAAGTAAGCCGCAGATAAACTGCAGGCGATAAGACAGGAGAGAAAAAATGCCCACAACATATGCACATGATTTGTTTGGTCAGAAAGTATACAGGCAATTGCCCGATCAATTGAAAGAAATTATTCGGAAAAACGGTGAACTGTATCGGATCGGTCTTCACGGACCGGATATTTTCTTCTATTATTTTATTTTTAAGAATCACGTAAGCAGTGTAGGATACCGTATGCACAAAGAAAAAGCCCGGGCATTTTTTACCCAGGGAATGGCGCAGGTCAGAGAGACTGGTGATGAGGCACTTCTTGCCTATCTTCTTGGCTTTGGCTGTCATTATCTTCTGGACTCTTCCTGTCATCCTTTTGTAAATGAAATGAATGATAAGGGCAGGATTTCCCACAGCCTTCTGGAAATTGAATTTGACCGCTTCCTTATGGAAGAAAATGGGAAAAATCCATATGCCTTTTATCCTTCTGATTGTATCAAAGCAAAACGCAAAAATGCAGCGGAAATCCACAAGGCTTTTCCTCTTGTAAAAACAGGAGATATTCTTCTGAGCCTTAAACTGATGAAATTTATGACAAATCTGCTGGTATGTGACGATGGCGGGACAAGACGGGCGCGCTTGTCGAAGCTTTCCAGCCTTGGAGGAAGAAGAGCACAGTCTGCTTTGATCGATCACTATATGATGGCTCAGCCGGCAGGTGGCAGCAGGGAACCTGTGGAACAGCTGAATACATTGTTTGAAAAAGAGGTGAAAGAGGCACCGGCAGAATTGCTGGAGCTGTATCAGCTTTCCAAAGAGGACAGGCTGTTGTCTGAGCGATGGAATCTGACTTACAATGGTTAGCTGTGATATACAAATTGAAAATTGAACCAATTTCAGGGACAGGTATTTCTGTAAGATACCTGTTCTTTTTATCAGGCAAAACTTGTAGAGTGAGCTTTGCATAGTTTGGGACAGGTTCGCGTAAAATACTATAAACGGAATGTGGGGTGGACTATGAAAAGCAGATACAGATTCTTTTGTCTTACACTGACCTTTGTACTTGTTTTATGCACTGCTGCCCAGGTGTCAGGAAGCACTGGCACAGATGAAAAAAAGGCTGTCAGCTCCATTGTGCAGATGATACCGGCAGCTGTTGATATGAAAGAAACAGACGGACCTGGAAATCTCTATGCCTTATCCGCCGTTCTTATGGATGGGGATTCTGGCCGGGTACTGTACGAAAAAGAGGGCTATACAGCTCGCCCAAATGCCAGTACCACAAAGGTAATGACCTGTATCCTTGCACTGGAAAAGGGCTCCGGTGATGATTATGTAATGGTGTCAGAAAATGCGGCCTCTCAACCAGAAGTAAAGCTGAATTTAAAGGAAGGGGAGCAGTATTACCTGGAAGATCTTCTTTATTCTTTAATGTTGAAAAGCCATAATGATACGGCTGTGGCAATTGCTGAACACATTGGCGGTTCTGTGGAAGGGTTTGCAAAAATGATGAATGCAAAAGCAAAGGAGATTGGCTGCACGAACACTCATTTTGTTACGCCGAACGGTCTTGACAGTGCAGATGCAGGAGGCATTCATCAGACTACCGCAAGAGATCTGGCTTTGATCATGAGCTATGCTGTGAAAAATAAAGCATTTCTTCATATCACACAGACCAGGGATTATTCTTTTTCTGATATTTCAGGAAAACGTCAGTTTTCTGTCCATAATGCAAATGCATTTCTTGATATGACTCCGGACGCCATTTCAGGAAAAACAGGTTTTACAGGAAATGCGGGTTATTGTTATGTGGCAGCCTGTGAAAATGAGGAAAGAAAATTTATTATTTCCCTTCTTGGCTGCGGCTGGCCGAATAATAAGACATATAAATGGAAAGATGCCATGAAACTGCTGGAATATGGCAAAGCAAATTTTCACAAGGAAACCTATTGGCAGGAGCCGGAGATTCCGGCTATACCAGTAAAGGATGGGACTGACGAAAGCAGCGGGAAAGAATCTGGTAAAGAAAACCAGGAAAATTCCGGGAGAATTTTCACAGAAACTGGGACAGGTTTCGCAGATGTATATATAAATGGCCGGATTCAGGCATCTGATTCTGACAAAAAGAAACAGATCCTTCTGAAAGAAGGGGAAAAGATTACCTGCCATCTGCGTATTGAGAAAAATTTGACGGCGCCTGTGAAAAAGGGGCAGAAAATTGGTCAGGTCACTTTTAGCCTTGGAGAACTTGTCCTGGATAACTATTTTGTGACAGCAGATCGCAATATTGTTAAAATCACCTATTTATGGTGCGCAAACAAGGTGTTTCATGACTTTTTTCACTAAAAAGCCTGACGGAATATGTATGATATATAAAAAAATCCCCCGAAAATCGAGGGATTTTTTTGCATAAAAACACGGAAAACTATTGAAAAATTGTGTGAAAAAATGTACAATTAGAATCGGCAGAATTTTTGGTTATACTTTTAAATTATTATAAAATGGAGGGCAAGAAAGAATGAGTAACGCAACACAAAGTTTAGCGGGCACAAGAATCACTTCTTTGCTTGACGCGAACAGTTTTGTTGAGATCGGCCAAAGTGTAACAGCCAGAAATACAGATTTCAACATGACTGAAAAAAAAGCACCTTCAGACGGTGTTATTACCGGATATGGTGTAATCGATGGAAATCTGGTGTATGTGTACAGCCAGGATGTTTCCGTACTGAACGGAACCGTTGGTGAAATGCATGCCAAGAAGATTACCAGACTTTATGATATGGCTATGAAGACCGGTGCTCCGGTGATCGGCCTGATCGATTGTGCAGGTCTCCGTCTTCAGGAGGCAACTGACGCATTGGAAGCATTCGGTGAAATTTATATGAAACAGACTCTGGCATCCGGACTGATTCCACAGATCACAGGTATCTTCGGTACCTGCGGTGGTGGTATGGCACTTGTACCGGCACTGACAGACTTCACATTTGTTGAAGAGAAGAAAGGCAAACTGTTTGTAAACACCCCGAACGCCCTTGAAGGCAATCACGTTTCCAAATGTGACACATCCTCTGCCAGATTCCAGAGCGAAGAGACAGGTCTTGTAGACGGAATCGGCACTGAGGACGAGATCCTTGGAAAAATCCGTGAACTCGTAACATATCTGCCATCTAACTGCGAAGACACTGATTCTTACATGGAGTGCACAGACGACCTGAACCGTGTATGCGAGGATATTGAGAACTGCACAGGTGACACAGCCATTGCACTTTCCAGAATCGCTGATAACGGTCAGTTCTTCGAGGTAAAAGCTGACTACGGCAAGAGCGTTGCTGTTGGATTTATCAGACTGAACGGCGCTACCGTTGGTGCTGTTGCAAACAGAAGCGAGAGCTATGATGCAGAAGGCAAAAAGGTATGGGAGTCTGATGGTACCCTTAGTGCACGCGGTGCAAGAAAAGCAGCAGAGTTCGTAAAATTCTGTGACGCTTTCGAGATCCCGGTACTTACTCTTACAAATGTAAACGGCTTCAAGGCTACTGTATGTGGCGAGAAGATGATGGCGAAATCTGTCGGAGCACTGGTTCATGCATTTGCAGACGCTACTGTTCCGAAGGTTAACGTTGTGATCGGCAAAGCATTTGGAACCGCTTACACAGCTATGAACAGCAAAGCAATCGGTGCAGACATGGTATACGCATGGGAGAACGCAGAGATCGGTATGATGGATGCAGACCTTGCAGCCAAGATCATGTATGCAGGCGATGACGCAGCAGCTCTTACTGAGAAAGCAGCTGAGTACAGAGAACTTCAGAACTCTGTTTCCTCTGCAGCAGCAAGAGGATATGTTGACACCATTATCAGCCCGGCTGATACAAGAAAATATGTGATCGGTGCATTTGAAATGCTGTTCACAAAAAGGGAAGAACGTCCGTCCAAGAAACACGGCACGGTCTAAGCGAGGTGGAGCATATGAAACAGATTTTTAAGAAAGTATCCTCCCTTTGCACAGTACTTCTCATGATGGCAGTTCTCACTCTTACCGGAGTATCCTCCGTATGGGCAGCTGATGAGGTAGATGACACGGTAAAGCAGACCCTGGTCACTACCGCTGAGGGACTTACCGATACCATCATTGCTCTCAGTGATGAAGATATTGAGAATTATACCAAGTCATCTGATGAGTTTACTGTTGGAGCAATGACTGCATGGGCAGGCTCCAAGGATGAAGTTGGGGCTTTAAAGGAGAGAACCGGAGAGACAGAGGTGAAGGCTTCTGACGACGGATATACCGTTACTGTACCGGTCTCCTTTGAGAAAGCAGATGCAAATTTCGTTTATATTTTCGATGCTTCTACAGGAGCACCTACATCCCTTACTGTTGATGTACAGTACTCCATGGCTGAGACCTTAAGAAGAGCTGTTATGAATACTATCATGGGTATTGCAATCGTATTCATCGTTCTTATTTTCTTGAGCTTCCTGATCTATCTGTTCAGATTCATCCCGAATCCGGAAGCAAAGAAAAAAGCTCAGGCTGCAGCAGCCCCTGCCCCTGCACCGGTGGCAGCACCAGTGGAAGCAGCAGAAGCAGACGATACAGAACTGATCGCGGTTATCGCAGCAGCAATTGCAGCAGCTGAGGGAACCACTACAGATGGATTCGTTGTACGTTCCATCCGCAAAATCAATCGTAAAAAGAGATAAATACAGGAGGATCCTAAAATGAAAAGTTATACAATTACCGTTAACGGAACAGCATATGAAGTAACTGTTGAAGAGACAGGAAGCGTTTCTGCACCAGCAGCTGCAGCTCCTGCAGCAGCTCCGAAAGCAGCACCGGCACCGAAGGCAGCTCCTAAGGCAGCAGCCGGAGCAGGCGCAGTTAAGGTTGCAGCTTCCGTACCTGGAAAGGTTCTGAAAATCGCAGCAAGCGTTGGACAGGCTGTAAAAGCCGGAGACAACATTGTAATCCTGGAATCCATGAAGATGGAGATCCCGGTTGTAGCTCCTCAGGACGGAACCGTTGCAAGCATTGACGTTGCAGAAGGTGCCTCTGTAGAAAATGGAGATACCCTGGCAACAATGAACTAAGTCGGGAGGTAATAGGATGTCTTACGTAGCAGACACTTTGTCCAACCTGATCCATCAGACTGCTTTTTTTAACCTGACATGGGGAAACTACTTGATGATCGTGGTTGCTTGTGTATTCTTATATCTTGCCATTGCAAAGGGATTTGAGCCTCTTCTGCTTGTTCCCATTGCATTTGGTATGCTCCTTGTTAATATTTATCCGGACATTATGGCAAATCCGGAAGACATGTCCAACGGTGTTGGTGGTCTTCTTCATTACTTCTACATCCTTGATGAGTGGAGTATTCTTCCTTCCCTTATCTTTATGGGTGTAGGTGCCATGACAGACTTTGGTCCGCTGATCGCGAATCCGAAGAGCTTCCTGATGGGTGCTGCAGCACAGCTCGGTATCTATATGGCTTACTTCCTTGCAATCTTCCTTGGATTCAACGGAAAAGCAGCAGCAGCAATCTCCATCATCGGTGGTGCAGATGGTCCGACCTCCATTTTCCTTGCAGGTAAGCTTGGTCAGACTGCTCTTATGGGACCGATCGCCGTGGCGGCATATTCTTATATGTCACTGGTTCCGATCATCCAGCCTCCGATCATGAAACTGTTTACTACTGAGAAAGAGCGTAAAATCAAGATGGAGCAGCTTCGCCCTGTATCCAAGCTTGAGAAGATCCTCTTCCCAATCGTAATCACAATCGTTGTCTGCATGATTCTTCCGACAACAGCTCCTCTGGTTGGTATGCTTATGCTTGGTAACCTGTTCAGAGAGTGCGGCGTTGTAAAACAGCTTACAGAGACAGCTTCCAATGCACTTATGTACATCGTAGTTATCCTTCTTGGTACATCTGTTGGTGCTTCCACAAGTGCAGAGGCATTCCTGAATGTGGATACTTTGAAGATCGTTGTATTAGGTCTTGTGGCATTTGCATGTGGTACTTTCGGCGGTGTTATGCTCGGAAAGGTTATGTGCAAGCTTACAGGCGGCAAGATCAATCCGCTTATTGGTTCCGCCGGTGTATCTGCGGTACCTATGGCAGCCCGTGTTTCCCAGAAGGTTGGTGCTGAGGCAGATCCTACCAACTTCCTTCTGATGCATGCAATGGGACCAAACGTTGCCGGTGTTATCGGTACAGCCGTTGCTGCCGGAGCATTTATGGCTATTTACGGAATCTAATAATGATACCAGAAATTCGGATTTTTCCCGGCTTTCTATAGTGAAACCGGGAAGTCCGGATGAACTAAATAAATAAGGAGAACAATTATGGCAGAAATTGAAAAAAAACCTGTTAAAATTGTGGAAACCATTCTGCGTGATGCACATCAGTCCCTGATTGCAACCCGTATGACAACAGAGCAGATGCTTCCAATCGTTGATAAACTTGATAAAGTAGGCTACCATGCAGTTGAGTGCTGGGGCGGTGCTACTTTCGATGCAAGCCTTCGTTTCCTTCATGAGGATCCGTGGGAAAGACTTCGTAAATTACGTGCAGGATTCAAGAACACAAAGCTGCAGATGCTTTTCCGTGGCCAGAACATTCTTGGATATCGTCCATACGCTGATGATGTAGTAGAGTATTTTGTTCAGAAATCTCTGGCAAATGGTATCGATATCATCCGTATTTTCGACTGTATGAATGACCTTCGTAACCTTCAGACTGCTGTACATGCTGCAAACAAAGAGCATGGCCATGCACAGGTTGCTCTTTCCTATACACTTGGTGATGCGTATACTCTTGAGTACTGGACAAGCATTGCAAAACGTATTGAGGAAATGGGTGCAGACTCTATCTGTATCAAAGATATGGCCGGCCTTCTTCTTCCATATAAGGCAACTGAGCTTGTTACAGCCCTGAAAGAGACTGTTAAGATCCCGATCGATCTTCATACACATTACACCTCTGGTGTAGCTTCCATGACTTACTTAAAAGCTGTTGAAGCTGGTGTTGATATCATCGATACTGCAATGTCTCCATTTGCACTGGGTACTTCCCAGCCTGCAACTGAGGTTATGGTTGAGACCTTCAAAGGCACTCCATATGATACCGGATTTGATCAGCAGCTTCTTGCTGAGATCGCAGACTACTTCCGTCCAATGCGTGACGAGGCTCTTGAGAGCGGCCTTCTGAATCCGAAGAACCTTGGCGTAAACATCAAGACTCTTCTGTATCAGGTACCAGGTGGTATGTTATCCAACCTTACTTCCCAGCTGAAAGAGCAGCATGCAGAAGACAAGTTCTATGATGTTCTTGAGGAAGTTCCGCGTGTACGTAAAGACCTTGGTGAGCCGCCGCTTGTTACTCCATCTTCCCAGATCGTTGGTACACAGGCTGTATTTAACGTTCTCATGGGCGAGAGATACAAGATGGTTACCAAAGAGACAAAAGATGTTCTCAGCGGAAAATATGGTGCTACAGCAAAACCATTCAATCCAGAAGTTCAGAAGAAATGTATCGGTGACACACAGCCGATCACATGCCGTCCGGCAGATCTTCTTGAGAATGAGCTGGGCAAACTTGAAGGCGAGATGGCACAGTATAAAGAGCAGGATGAGGACGTTCTGTCCTATGCACTGTTCCCACAGGTTGCTACTGACTTCTTCAAGTATCGTCAGGCTCAGGAGAAAAAGGTGGATGAGACGGTTGCTGATACCAAAAACGGAGCATATCCGGTTTAATCAGTGAGGAATAAGGATTTCTATGGGACAGGTTATATGCTGATCCTATAGAAATTACGACGAAAGACACGTGCAGAGAAGGTTTTTGCACGTGTCTTTTTAAAAAATATACACAAAACTGTTTGAATCCGGTATGAAAAAAATATTCTACAGTGGGCAAATATCGCCAGGGGCGGCTGGTCACAACCTGGGAATTCCGCAGAAAAAGGTTTTCGAACAGATTTATGAAAGGTATCTAAATGAGTAAAATATTGATCGTAGGCGGCGGAGCTGCTGGAATGATGGCCGGTGTTTATCTGGCAAGGGCAGGACATGAGGTCCACATCCTGGAGAAAAACGAGAAACTTGGAAAGAAAGTGTATATTACAGGAAAAGGCAGATGCAATGTTACAAATAACTGTGACACGGAAGAACTGTTCCGGGCAGTTATGTCTAACCCGAAATTCCTGTACAGTGCTTTCTATTCTTTCACGCCCCAGGATGTAATGGAATTCTTTGAAGAAGCGGGAGTTCCACTGAAGACAGAGAGAGGCAACCGGGTTTTCCCTGTGTCTGACCATTCTTCAGATATTATCCGCGGTCTGGAACGGGAACTTAAGAAAGCTGGTGCCCATATCCATCTTCGCACAGAGGTGAAAACGGTGAAGGTCAGTCCCTATGAGGAACCGGACGTGGATGAGAAAAAGGCACATCACAGCCGGGTAACAGGTGTAGAACTGGCAGATGGAAGTTTTATGGAGGGCGACCATGTTCTGGTTGCCACTGGAGGGCTTTCCTATCAGTCAACAGGCTCTACAGGTGATGGCTATCGCTTTGCAGAGGAAACCGGCCATAAAGTAAAGGAGCTTTCTCCGTCACTGGTTCCTCTTAAGACAAAAGAGGATTATATCCCAAGACTTCAGGGACTTTCCTTAAAAAACTCTGAACTTACGATTAAGTCAGGCAAAAAGGTGCTTTTCCAGGATTTTGGCGAGATGATGTTCACCCACTTTGGCGTGACAGGCCCCATGATTTTATCTGCAAGCGCACATATTGGCAAACAACTGCAGAAATCCGGAGAATTGAATGCTTATCTGGATCTGAAGCCTGCCCTTACCATGGAACAGCTGGATGCCAGAATTCTGCGGGAATTTGAGGCAGGACAGAACAAACAGTTTAAGAATGTGATCGGCGTACTTTTTCCATCATCCCTTACACCTGTCATGCTGGAACTGGGTGGTATTTCTCCGGAAAAAAAGATACACGATATTTCCAGGGAAGAAAGAATTCACTTTGAAGAACTGGTGAAAGCTTTCCCATTTACCATCAATGGAATGGGAGAATATAAAGAAGCAGTTATTACAAGAGGCGGTGTTTCTGTGAAGGACATTCAGCCGGGAACTATGGAATCCCGAAAGGTAAAAAATCTCTATTTTATTGGAGAAGTGCTTGACCTGGATGCGGTAACCGGTGGCTATAATCTTCAGATTGCCTGGTCAACTGCGTATCTGGCAGCCATGGCATTGAAAAATGGATGAAAATCTGTTATAAATGTAAGAAGTGAAAAAACTGCGATTTAAGAGGAGGTAACAGAGAAAATGGGATGTAACATTGCCATTGACGGGCCGGCAGGAGCAGGCAAAAGCACAATTGCAAAGAGAGTGGCAAAGGAGCTGTCTTTTATCTATGTAGATACAGGCGCTATGTACCGCGCCGTAGCACTTTATCTGCTGAGAAATGAAATTGACGGAACAGATGCGGAAGCAGTTGCAGATAACTGTCAGAGCGCTGAGGTTTCCATTCGATATGAAAATGGAGAGCAGGTTGTAATTCTTAACGGTGAGAATGTAAATCAGTATATCCGTACGGAAGAGGTTGGAAACATGGCATCCAAAACATCTGCAAACCCGGCGGTAAGGGCACATCTTCTCAATCTTCAGAGAAATCTGGCAGCAAAGAATGATGTTGTAATGGATGGCAGGGATATTGGAACTGTAATTCTTCCGGACGCACAGGTGAAGATTTATCTTACTGCCAGCGTGGAGACCAGAGCTAAGAGGCGTTATGATGAATATCTTGCCAAGGGCGAGGGTGCTGATCTTGAAGAAATCAAGAAAGACATTGAAAACCGGGATCATCAGGATATGACAAGAGAGATTTCCCCGCTCCGGCAGGCTGAAGATGCCGTGCTTGTAGATTCTTCTTTCATGAATATTGACGAAGTTGTAGCTGCAATTCTCGGAATCTACAAAGATAAGGTGGAATAACCATGGAAGTGAAGGTTGCGAAAACAGCAGGCTTTTGTTTTGGCGTACAGCGTGCTGTAGACAAGGTTTACGAGCTAATCGGCAGTTGTCCTGACAGGCTTTTTACCCTGGGTCCAATTATTCATAATGAAGAAGTAGTGAATGATCTGGAAAAGAAGGGGGTCAGAGTGGCATCTGAGGATGATCTGAGAACACTTCCTGAGGGCAGCACGGTTGTGATCCGTTCACATGGTGTGGGAAAAGAGGTTTATGACCATCTGGAAGAATACGGACTTTCCTATGTGGATGTAACCTGTCCCTTTGTTCTGAAAATTCACCGGATCGTAGAGAAAGAGAGCAGGGCAGGCGCCCATATTGTGATCATAGGAGACCCGGATCATCCGGAAGTGGTAGGAATCTGCGGCTGGTGCATGGGACCTTACACGGTAATTCGGACTGAGCAGGATGCACTGGATTTTGTGTTTCCGGCTGACAAAAGCATATGTATTGTGTCTCAGACAACATTTAATTATAATAAATTTAAAGATTTAGTTGAAATTCTTTCAAAAAAGAGGTATGATAATACTGTTTTAAATATTCTTAATATTTTAAACACTATTTGTAATGCTACCGAAGAACGGCAGAGAGAAGCAAAGAGCATAGCCGGAGAGGTAGACACTATGTTAGTCGTAGGCGGCAAACATAGTTCCAATACTCAAAAGCTGT
>OGQJ01002265.1_pt1 | contig 15144 bp, 7 predicted proteins | sample 1553161 | NCBI WGS metagenome assembly OGQJ01 (sample SAMEA2579923, study PRJEB22360) | human gut metagenome | biome: human gut; feature: human-associated habitat; material: faeces | place: Denmark | collected 2008/2010 | reverse complement strand
AGGCGGCTTTCGAGGATTCCGTGTACGGCAGCAAACGCCGTGCGGCCATCAACCGTATCCAGTATTCCAAGGCTCCGTCGTGGCGGAACCTCCCGATGGCCGGAATGCTCAACGCCTACATGGCCTACAACTTCCTTCGCACACAATTCACGGAGGCCGTCGAGTATTCCAACATCATGCAGTCGGCACACTCGATTCTCCGGGTTGCCGATTCAGACCTGGCGACCTTCGAGGGGCGTTTCGACCGGATGGCCCGGTACGTGCGCCACATCGGTGTTGAGACCAAGTTTACGGCCATCGAGGTGGCGGGTGCGGTGAAATTCCTCAGTATGGCCGGTATGGGTATCGAGACCATCAACGAATCGATCCGCCCGATTACGAACCTCGCGCTCATCGGGGACAACGACATCTCGCAGATTGCCGACCTTGCCACCAACATCCAGACCGGCTACAACATCAAGAACACCAGCATGGGCTCGGTGGCCGACATCCTGGCCTCTACCGTCTCGCGTTCCAACGTAAACATCATCGAGATGGCCGAGTCCTTCAAGATGGCTGCCGGTTACCTGCGTCTGTCGGGCGTCGATTTTACGGAAGCATCCGCCGCCATCGGCGTGCTCGGCAATATGGGTATCAAAGGAACAATGGCCGGTACGGCTTTGCGAGCTATGGCCACCCGCTTTGCCAAACCCACCAAAGAGGCGCGGGAGGCATTGGACCGTCTGGGTGTGAAATTCACCCGCATGGAAGACATCTACGGCAAGCAGGTGGAAAAGCTGCGCCCGCTGGCCGACATCTTCGAGGACCTGAACAAGAAAGGGGCGACGATGGCCGACATGCAGACCATCTTCGGCAAAATCGGAGGCAACGCCGCCATGATGTTTGTCAGCAACTACGGGCAGCTTCGGACGCTTGCTTCCCAGAACCGGGCGTCGCAGGGCATCTCCTCCGAACTGGCGCAAGTCAAGCAGGACACGACCAAAGGCTTGTGGTACCAGATGACCTCCCAGCTTACGGAATCCTTCATGCAAGGGTACGAACTCATCGAGCCGGTCATCCGGAGCACGTTGAAAGACTTCCTTGCCAAATTCAATTCCCGCGAGTTCGCCCGAGGTCTCGCCTCCATTGGGCAGGGCGTCATGAGCCTGCTCTCCGTGCTGGGTAACTTCGCATCGTGGATGACCCGTAACTTTTACTGGATCGAACCGCTCCTGTTCACCGGCTTTGTCGCCACGCGGCTGTTCAAACTCGCCGGCGCCCTGACCAATGTCGGCGTCGCGGTCGGCTTTATCGGCAAACAGACCGCAGGCAACTCCATCGTCGAGCTGGTTTCCGGTCTGACCGGCCTGACCAGTGCACGAGGAATCAAAGCACTCTCTTTCGCCAACAAACGGGCCCTTGTCACGGCCTTGCGGGCAGCCGGTGTCAGCGGCAAGGGTGCGATGGGCCGTGCCTTGTTGCAAAGCGGAGCCGGGTCCTTCGCCGCCCGTGCCGGATTCTCCTCGCTGTTCGCCTCACAGGTCGCTACGGGCGGCGGTCTGGTCGGTGCTGCCGGTTCCCTGAGTGCCATTGGTACGGGTGCCGTTGCCGCAACGGCCGGTATCGCCGCATTGGTGGGAGCCTTGGGCTGGGTCGCCTACAAGACATGGCAGATCAAGAAAGCCAAGGACGCCGTACTGGAAGACATAACCGCCAACGAGAAATACCGCTATCCGGTCATCGAAGACTTGTACGCGGCCTTGCACAAAACCTACCAGCAGGCCATCGATACCAAAAAGGCGGTGGACGACCTGACCTCCGGCAAGACAGTTGAGGAAAGCAGCGGGCATAAAATCGGAATATTTACCGGGAACTGGTGGATGTCATTTCTGGCTGAACTCGGCGCCAGCTTGTCTTCCTCCCGAGGGGGTGTCTATCATGCTCCGGCATACAGTTATAGCGATGCTCAACAAGACGACAGCCGGGAGGCCATTACCGCCATTGCCCGCCGTGACAGCCAGTCGCGCCTGAACGCCGCCTATGCCGAGTTCGGCAAAATGTCCGACCCGTTGGAGGTCCGTGCCTTTATCGAGAACATCGCCCTCAAATACGGGCAGCAGGCGGTGACGGCGGCCGAAGCCGCAAAGAAACTCGGCTTGGACAAACCTTTCTGGTTCGAACGTAACGGCAAGATTACCTATACCAACGCTCTCGGTGACCTGCCGGAAGTGGCTGCGGCCTATACGCCCACTTACGCCGCCTACCAGAACAACACCACCGTGAAACACATCACCACGGCGGCACAAGGTTATCTCGATGCCATCGAGAGCATGGCGGGTGCCCGTGCCCTGATCGAGAAGTCGGGATTCGACTATGGAGAGTTGGCCCGTGGCGGCTTTACGCAGAACAAAGACGGGCTGTGGGTACAGAAGGCTTTGAACGCGCAGGCTACCGACAAGGAGCGGCAGGAGATGCTGGCCGGCCGGCAGCGCGTGCACCACCTGTTGGTAAACCTTTCCGGTACCCTACGCCAGGTATTTGGCGGTTCCTCGGAGGCTGCGGAAAACATCCTCCGTAAGGCGGGCTTCTCAGCTGCGCTCTATGCCAACGAGCCGGACTCGAACGACACCTCCCCGTTCAACGCCAACCGCATCACGAACATAGGAGACGATGACGGCGGCGCGGGCGGCAACTACTCCGGTACGGGGCGGTTATCTTCGGCGGCTCCCAAGCAGGTCATCGTCAACATCACCAACCTGATGAGCGTGGAGACCATCGACCTGTTGAAATCGCCCGAGGGTCAGACCGCCGAGATCCAGCACTTCAAGGAACAGATGGCACAGGCCCTTATCGACGTAGTGCATGACTTCGACGCCTCGTGGAACGGTTAATTAACGAAAAGACAACGACATGAAGAACCTATTCGGCAGCAGATTGCTCAATATCGGTGCCTCGACGCTTCTGAGCGGGGGCATCCTTTCGCATGGCGGACTGGGCGGCTACATCAGCGATGCCGCCCGTCGCGTCATCGGTCTGGGACTCGCGGAGTTTCAGGACGGTGCCGTACATTACTTCTCCAAGAACAGCGACATCCTGAAACGTGCCGTCATTCAGTTCGCCAGCCAGACGGCCTACGGCATGCTCCGCTCTTATCCCCGCTATATCAAATACTGGGAACAGAAAGAGCGGGACAAATACCTCGAAACCCAGTCGCAGAGTGCCATCGTCAACAAATCGGGACAATACTACCAGCTCATCAAGGAGCAGCAGGCTGTCGCCGAGAAGAAGAACTACACCGACAGCATAGTGGGCCGCACGGTGGCAGACTACATCGAATTGAAAATCAGCGGCGAGGGAACCTACTACGACAAAGAAAGCGGCAAGGTGGAGCCCAACAGCAAATACGGGCTGATCACCTTCGTCGATTTGGGTCCGCAGGTACAGCTCTCCTCGAAAAACAACATCGTGCTGACCACGGTGCAGGGTCGTGACTACACCCGAAAAGAGTTCATTTCGGGCGGTGATCTGGAATTTACTATAAACGGTCGGATAACCAGCAAATATCCCGACGTGTACCCGGAAGCCGAGCTGTCGAAGTTCCTGAAAATCGTCCAGTACAAAGGTGTCATCGACTGCGACAACACCATCCTGCGGCAGTTGAAAATCTCGCAGCTTATCATTCTGGGTTACTCGCTTCCAACCGCCGAATACCGAAACGTGCAGCCCTATACCTTGCAATGCGTGGCCGTGGAACCCTCCGAGGCGGTAGAACTGATCTCCAAAGATGCGGAGGTCGTGGATGAAGCCATCGAACATACGAACAAATGGATCAAGTGGGTACGGTTCGGCACCGATGTCATTGACCCAACCTCCATATTAAAACTGAACAACCTATGGCTGTAGCACCGCTTGACGTATTATGTTGCCGGATTACCATCGGAGACCCCGATGCGGGCAATCCGATGTCCATTCTGAACCCCATTACGCTTACGGAGGTGCAGGAGGTCGAAATCGTCGAGACCTACAAGAAACTCATCGGCACGGCAACCATCCGTTTTCCAAAAGGGACCATTTTCCGCTCCACCATCATCGGTACGGCCACCCTTGAAGGCAAAGACGCCAGCCGGATAACCACCGAGGTCATGCAGGACGGCGTGGTCATCGAGAAACGTTCCAGTTACTCGGCGATGGACGCCACGACCTTCAAAACCGGGCAACGGGTGCGTATCCGTTTGGGCTATAACGGGATGCTGCGCACGATGTTCGACGGATACATCACCGGCTATAACACCGAGAGCAGCTTCGAGCTGAAATGCGAGAACATGGCTTACAAGCTCAAGCTGAAGCAGGCACCCAAGTTCGAGACGCCGGCATCGGGCACGAGCGTGAACGACGTGATGGAGGGCAAATACAACATCCTGAAAGATACCGGATTCAAACTGCACTCCGAGACCAAGCGGTTCGACATCCAGATCGGGAAAATCAAAATCACGGACAACTTCACCGTTGCCGACATCCTCTCGGCGTGGAGCCGTTACCGCATCTACTGCTTTCTGAAATACGACGAAAACAGTCCCGACCGGATGCCCGCCATCGCTATCGGCCGTCCGTACTCCTCCGCCAAGAGTCAGCCCCGGTTTCCGGAAGACAGCGCATCCGGTCCTTTCTGTATCCGCTTCGACACGCATGTGGCCTCGTCGGATTTGAAAGTGCTCAAGACCGACCCGAAATTCCTTGCCGTGCAGGCCAAGGCGTTGGGCTCGGATGAGAAATTCTTCGAGGTGACGGTGCGCCTGAATCCCGACTACGACCCGAACGTTTCCGGCAGCAAGGAGTTCCAGACCGTGAACGCCACGCAAATCAGCAAGAAGACGCACAAGGTGACGGGCAACACCACGGCCAGCGGTGCGCAGACCCGCACGAAAGTGGACCTTTCGACCTACACCATCGTACCCTACATGTCGCCGAACATGAAAATCAACTCCGACAAGCTCGTTGAGGAGGCCATCGAATACTTCCGCAGCTACAACCTGAACGGCATCAGCGGTTCGGTGACGCTCTTCGGGGATTTCGGGTTATATCCGGCCTGTCAGGTGGAACTCATCGATGACCGGAACCCGGCCAAGAACGGCACCTACATCGTCGAGGAGGTTACAACCACTTTCGGGACGGGAGGCTACCGGCAGAAAATCACGATACCGCATAAAATCAAAGGAACAAAGACAACGTATGGAAATAACTCTTAAAGATGATTTTACCAATGGACATTTTTCTTATCCAATTCCAGCGGTGAACTTATGACTGTGAATGCACAAGGAGTTCCCAACCACGGTGTATCGAAACATTCGGATTTCGCTATGGGTGATTCGCTACACATCATACCATAGAGTGGACAACATCGAAAGGATGAATTGCCTAATAAAAATTTATACATTGCCTCCAAAGCGATCAATTCAAGAACGTCCATCGAATCATCGCCTTCAACTATATCTTCAGCACGTTTCGTTGCTGTTGCAGGATTATGATGTCCACAACTATGAGTTTGAATATAAGGAATGCCTAACCAACTAATGATAGCATTTAAGTTTTCTATCGAAATGCAATCTGTTTTTTCTTCATATAAAACTGTCAATAGAGGAAGCATCTTATTGGATAAACGCACTCGCTCCAGAACCGTCTTAATATAATCTAACGGAGCAACTAAGTTTTGCTTCAACATTTCTAAAAAGTTGTTGACCATTCCATCAAAAAAATCGGGAATAGGAATGCTCTTCTTTTGTGGTGTTGTAATTGTAGACTGATCGATATAATCTGAAAATAGTTGCATACCGTCGGTAATCTTTTCTTTTTCAGCTTTTGCCAATAGCTTAATCAGACTCTCGCCTGGGGCCATACTGAAAAGAGCTGCATGACAACAGCAGATAAGAAGTTTGGTATTGTGGTATAATGAAGGATAGTTGTGCTTGCATAATATTTTCACAACATTGTACGGAATATCATCATGTGTAGCATCAGGGTCAACTAAACTTTGATACAAGGCTGCCATGCTTTCCTTGATGATGTGTGCTCCCAGTTCTAAAGTATCCGTAACCTTGTTTTCAAATGTTATAATCAATGATATTACAGGCATATTTTTCCCTTCGACAATTTTCTCTCCTGTTCTAATCTCGATTCGTTTAGTTTGGTCTATTTTTACTCCATAAAATTGACTGTCATTGAAAAATCCATTTCCAACTCTGAATATGCTGTCAAGACGCTTCATTCGTTCTGTCGGAGAAATAGAATACGGTAACTTGACTTCATCACGGACGGCTATTTCCTCTTTCAGTTTCAACATCATTTCATAGCGTAAAATACTGGAAGATAATCCCCACAAAGTACCTATGTTTTGCCAATAGTGGATGTATTCATGAATGAAAGTCCCTCGATCTTCTTGGCTTATTAGGCTTAAATCGGTGTTGAAATCTCCTGCTGTGTAAATATGGAAGAATGAAGTGTTATAAGCCCCGCGCAAATTAGATACTATCTCTTTTTCAGATACTCCTAACGATAATAATTTTTCTTGTATATTCATTTTTTATAAAGTTTCATTTTAAGTATTCAAAGATAGCAAAAAGCCTCTATCCAACTGTCTATTGTCGAATTTATCTATTCTTTGAATATGAAGAATTCACAGGACAACAACCGGCGGATGATACAGGAGGCAATCCGCAAAATCGCATTGGGGCGCAGTATTGAGCGTATCGAGATGGCTCCGGGCGGCATGGGCGGCGTGGGTACCGCCCGCATGATTCACGGTTATGTCGCCAAGATACATGACGACCCCAGTGATGAAGAGTTCGCCGACTACGGCGGCACGGTGGACGTGGGCGAATATCCTGACGAAACTGCTTCGGCGGGCGGTATCATCCACAAAGGCGTGTTGCTGGCTGCCGCCCGGAACAACGAGGGCGGTTTTCTCATCGTACCGACCCTTTTTTCGGAGGTGACCATCGTAGTGGACGCCGCCACCTGCCATGCCTATATCGTCAATTACTCCCATGCCGAAACCATCCGCATGGAGGCGCATTCCGAGGTCAGCATCGGCATGACGGAAACCGAGGCTCTCGACCCCGACAGCGACTCCTCGCCCGATTACGACGAGCTGGAACCGACCGGAAACGGCGAAGGCAGAACAAGCGATGCCGTAAAACAAGCCGTTTCCAGCCCAATGCTCGAGACCTCTATAGAGGGCGCAAGAAGCGTTATATTAAAAATCATGGGAAGCCCATACCAGCTACACGGCCGAAGGCATCACGGCAACGGTCAGGAACGACAGCGGCAAAGAATCGTCGGTCATGCAAGGTGCGGAAGAGATTGCGCAGACCGTCGATAAGTCGGAAGTCAGACAGACCGCCGACAAAATCGTACAGAAGGTAAACTCCACGACCGTTGCCGTTGCCGACAACAAAGTGACGCTCGGCGACGAGAACGCCACCGAACCGCTGGTTTTGGGTAACGAGCTGGCGCAGCTCATGTTAGATTTCCTGACGGAGTGCAGTAAGATTATGACGCCTACGCTCATGGGAACCATGCAGCCGCTGAACTTTCCCAACTTCCTCTCGCTGACCTCCAAGATTCAGAAATTCCTATCCAAAACCTCCTATACCAAATGAGTGTCACCCTTCATCCCGGCATCGGCGGTCTCGATACGCAGGGCCTGTGTTACAGTCTCTACCGCCAGTTATACCAGACCTTCTTCAACGCCCAAGAACGCAAGAGCGAAGACAATCCCTACGGTGTGGAGGAAGGTGACGACACGTCCATCCGTCTGCATAACACGGCTTATGGATTTGCCGAGGCGATTTCGTCCGGCGTTTCCGGTGAAGGCGGAGGTACCGGTAGTTGGTCGGGCTATCTGCCCAAAAGCGGCGGTGACATGCAGGGATTGTTATGTGCCGACTACGGCTTTACCGCCGGTATCGACAACCGCCGTCTGCTGGAAACGTACCGCACCTCGCAAAGCGATGACGAGGGAAACGTCATCGGTTACACCTACGGCATCCGTCTGACGGGCGACGTACATGTCGGCGGCAATCAGCTCTTTGTGGGCGGTATGCAGCCTCTCCGTTGCGATAAGGCTACCGGCACGATATACCTGAGCGGGAAACGGGTTAATTTCGCCGACGCCGCCCTTTCCCTCACCGGAAATATCCTGCTGGGCGAGACCAAAGAAAACGGGGTGTTCCTGACTTCCGACAGCCTGCTCATTCATGGGCGGGAAGTCTATCACGGCGGTAATGCCAACCTCGCCACTGTGGACTGGTCGATGCACGACGCTACCGTTGCCGGTTCTCTCGAAGTCATGGGAGCGGCGACGCTCTCCGGAAAGCTGCGTGCCTTGCAGGGCGCGGAGTTGGGCGACGTCGGGCGGCTGCTCTTCTCTGTCCTCGGCGAAACCGTATCCTGTCTGAGTGACTTGACCTTTTCAGCCGGATGCGGAGTCCGAATCAGCGGAGTTACCGTGCTCAAAGGTTCCGGTGCGAAAGACATCCGGTTGGAGGGTGCTGACGGCGACCTGCTCGTAGGCGGCGACCACACAGCCAAGATACGGATTCTGTCGAACCTTACGGACATCGACGGCGAGCACGTCCTGCTTTCCCCATACGGGGCGGCGTACTTTCCCGACTCCATCCGGGTGCGGCACAGCTACGGCGGGGACCTGCTCTCCTCGTACCGTACCGACAGCGAGGATGAAGGCATCGTCATACACAAACTGCTGCGATTCGGAAGCACGGGAGGTTGCTATCTGACAGCCGACAATGACCGATTGGTTTTCGTCTCCCGCAGCGACCACACCCAAGCTCCCGGCGGTCAATACGAATCGGTGAACACATTCCTCGGACACGCTCCGTCCACCAGCCGTTACGCTCCGTTAAACCGGGCGTCGAACTCCCTGCGTATCGGTACATCCGGTGACTTTATCGTCGCTCTGAATCCCGTCGAGGTCACGGGACACATCGGTATCGACGGGAGCTTCACCCGACTTACGGCAGAGGGGCTATTCTTTACCGGCGACATCTGCCTCAGACAGGTTGGGGACGGTATCCGTCACGGCGGGAACGCCTACTTCGACGGCAGTCTTTCCTCGGAGCGATTCACCTCCGGAATGGCCGGCACCGGTTGGGCGATCCTGCGCAGCCGGACGACGGGAAGCATCTCGGCGACCTTCGACGAACTGACCATCCGGAAACGGATGCGGGTTTACGAGTTGGAGGTACAGCGTTCCTCGGCGACCAACGGAGCCTTGTGGGTAACCGATACCTGTTCGGGAGACAGTGTCGAAAAACTATAAATCCGATTATGGCACTATACGAATATTCCCGTTTCAAGATACGCATCGACCCCGGTTCCAAGAAACGGCAGGGATTGCATGCCGGAGACGTGGTTCGCCGTCAGTATGCGGACGGTGCGCAAACCTTTTACAGCCTGATGGTCGTGCTGGCCACCGGAGAAGACTCCGTGCTGCTGTCCGACGGGATACATGCGTCATCGCCTTTTTTCATCGGCGCACTCATCGAGGGCGACGAGCCCCGTGACGGAGAATTGCTGGACTTCGTGCGTCTCACGAGCCTGACCGATGAACGGCGCAGCGGCGCCATGTACCTGACTGCCTCGGACGAAGAAGCCCCGTACATGGATGTCATTGACGGCATGGGGACGGAACGTTCCTTGTTTCGTCCGGCATCCCTTGCCGCGTTCGGTTGCAGCGACAACGGGGTGTGGTCCTGCCGTTACACGCCTTCGGAAGGTCCCGCCACCCGCATCCTCCGGATTAGCCGCTCCTCCGACGCGGCGGCTGTCACCGGCGGTTTTCAGATTCCGTTTCCACAGGCCGTTTCCCATCCCCAGCGTCTGGTGATTTCATTCCGCATCCGCGCTTCCAAAGAGTTGTCCGCCGTGCCGTTGCGCTTCGGGTATGCCGACGGTACGGAAACAGACGGACAGGACACCGTGGACGTTACGACCGAATGGCAATACCGGTTGAGCCTGATTACGGTGGACTTTCCTGCGGAATATGCCCGCGCGCTGTCCCTCGACTTCTCGGGAGAGCTCGGTCCGGACGACTGGTGCGAAATCGGAGACCTCAATGTCTGCCTACTGGAACAGCTTTCGTCCTTTGCCGAAGCCGCCAAAATCCGTATCGGCCGCATCACGGGAATCGCAGACCCGCTGTTCGGTATGCTACAAGGTTATGGGGCTTACTTCCAGCGTCTCTATGCCACGCGGGACGTTCATGTGGCCGGCACGCTGACCGCCGGTGACGAGGACGGCTTCGGCAGCACCTTTTACGCCGGACGTATTCACAAGAACTGCATCATCGATTCGTTGAACGGCAATTTTACGAGTACGGTTGTCCGCCTTTCATCCGCCACACCGACCGGTATCGGCAAAAACATCCTGCTGCCCGTGACCGGCGGGACATTGCTTTGCCAGAAAGAAGTGTGGGTAGAGAAACATGCGGGCGAGCGTTACTGTCTCTCTTTCTGGTGTTATTGCCCGTCCAAGCAAGAGACTCCGTTCGATATTCTTCACGGGGAAAAGGTGCTCGCCAGCCTTATGATGCCCCAGACATGGCAACGGGTACATGTGACTTTCGACATCGAGCATATCCCCGGCGACGACCTTCGCATCGACTTCCGTACCGAGAACCGGGTGGTCTGGTTTTTCAGTTCCCCGCAACTTGAAAAAGGGAACGTGCCGACCCTATACCAGCCGACAGACGGGATCCTGAACGAAACCGACGAATACGGGGCGTGGTTCTGCCGAGGCGGTGTGGGCGGCACGATTCAACACCCCCTGTTACGGTTGGAACCGGACGGTTCCATCCGTGCCGGCAACGATTCGTTCGTCATCAACCCTGACTTCTCCGGCGGCCGTTTCCGCTGGAACAAAGACTCCATCATCTTGCAGGATGTCACCATCCGCTGGGAGGATTTGGATGAAGAGATGCAGGAACAGATGAAACCCCGTTTCGTCACCGTTGATGGCGGTACGGTGTTTCATTATAACGATGCCGTTTCCGGCAATCTTTGCGACCCGGCAGAGATCCTCCTGACCGGCACGGCGCAGAACCTGACAACGGATTCCTGCCGTTGGGAATACCTTGCTGCGGACGGCGGGTGGAAAGACACCGGCGGGAACCAGTCCGTTTACACGCTCACGCCGGATTTCTCCGGCTGGGAAGGCCGGAACGTCCTGACACTCCGTTTCATCGTCCGATCCTCCGGCACATCGTATCATGCCACGCATACCGTTTCCAAACAATACGACGGCAGTGACAGCTATTCTTTGCATGTGGAGTCCGATTCGGGCACCGTTTTCCGCAACCACATGGTCGAGACGACACTACATGCCCGTCTTTACAAAGCAGGAACGGAAATCACGGACCGGATTCCCGATGAAAATTTCCTCTGGAACCGCATCAGCGACGATGCCGACAGCGATGCACTCTGGAATGCTGAAGAACATCGGGGACGCACGCTGCGGATTACCGGTGAGGATGTGTGGCGTAAGGCGGTGTTCAACTGTGAAGTATTCATGTAGGCAATATGAGATAACCAATCTTGTCTATAAACTCATTGCCCACGCATACGGCTATTCTTATACAAACAAAACGTATGAGCAGCCGACAAGTTATCGCGCGTGGGCAAACCACGATTTACATACAGAAGGATTCCTACACAATCAGCCAATCGCTCGGGGAATACGTCTTTCCCGCAGACCATTCGGGGAAGGTGCTCTCTGCCGTAAGCCTGACATCGACCATCAAGGTCACATGCGGCGATTCGGAATACAAGGATTTTACCATCGGAGTGATTGTCAAACCGGCCGGATTCTCGTCCATTTCGGTGGATAACAGCCGGAAAACAGTGACCTATACGGTTGCCACCGGAACGACAACCCTTGCCGAGCACGGCTCTTTGGATATTCCCGTTACCATTGCAGGGGCGGTTTACAGCCTGTCGTTCGTCTGGTCGAAAGCGAAAGCCGGTGCGCCGGGCACTGCCGGTGCCGATGCCAACCTGCTGGACTGGGTACGGGAATGGAATACCGGTAAAACGCTTATCGACAGCCATACTGTCATCACGCCGAAACTCTTTGCCGGTGTGAAGAACGCGGACGGCACCGTGACGGGTACTGCCATCGGCCGCTTCTCTCTGAGTACGAAAACCGCTTCCGGCGGTATTGCCACCGAAACCATCGACGGTATCTGCGGCTTCAGGAACGGATCCAAAACCTTTCTTTTGGATAACGGCGGCAACGTCCAGCTCGGTTACGGCGACCAGTTTGTCCGCTACGATGCTTTAACCGGCAAAATCACGTTCGGTGCGGGTGTCAGCCTGAACTGGACCAACGCCATCCAGCAAGCCAAGACTGAAACGCTTAACGCTGCCGCCGCTACTGCCCAAAGCAAAGCGGATGCCGCATTGGGCAGTGCCAAGAGCTATGCCGACACGAAAAAAAGCGAAGCCGTCACGCAAGCCGGTAAAGACGCTGACGGTAAAATCTCGGCACTGACCGCTACGTTGAACACTTCCATTGCCGATGCCAAGAAAGCCGGTACGGATGCCCGTGCCGTGGCGGATGCCATTACCTCGAAAGCCAATGCGGAAGGCTGGTCGAACAAGCTGACCTACATCGATGCAAACGGCATATTCACGGGGAAACTGTCCGCCAATACCGTCAATGCCATCAACATCAATGCCTCGCAAATTACGGCAGGCACCATCGCTACCGCCCGTCTGAATGCTGCGGAAATCCGGTCGAACATCATCAATGCGGCATACATCAACGGTCTGACGTGTGCCTTCGTTCGGGGAACTATCGGCGGCTGGACTATCGGTGCAACCACGTTATCCAACAGCCACATATTGTTGGATAGCGGCAACAAACGGGTGGTCGTGTACGGGGCAAGCTCTGGAGCGACAAGCGGCAAGCGAGTGCAGATCTATTACAACTCCGATACGGATTTCGGTTTCTATGCCACGGATGCTGCTGGCAACTGCCTTGCCCGTTTCGGTTCTGCCAACCAGATTGCCGGGTGGAACATCGATGCGAACCGTATCTACAAGAACAACATCGCATTGGGTGCGGACGGCTCCATCATGAACGGCAGCAAATGGAAGCTGAACAACGACGGGTCCGGCAGTATCGCGTCGGGAAACATCTCATGGGATGCAGCCGGTGCGGTGACCTTTTCGGCGGCGGTGTCGTTGAACTGGAAAAACGATATAGAGGCTGCCAAACGTGCCAACTTCGGTTATCCATATTATCACAAAATCGTCATTTACGGTGAAGAGGATAAATACTATCCTGTCATTTTCAAGGGCGGAGACCAGACCTTCAAACGGGATATTCTTATCCGACGTGCATATAGTGAGCAAGCCCCTGACAGTTGGAACAATACAACTCATAAAGGTGGACTTGTCCTATTGCTGAAAGCCAATTTCGGCGGTTGGGGCGGCATTGGCTACTCGTGGGACATCTATGAACTTTCAGAGACATACTGCCGCATGTTTGCCGGTGCACAATTGTGTGGTAATTGTTGCATGTTCGCCGTGTTCCTGCGCGGGGGCGGAACGACTGGTGCGGTGTACCATATCTACTCGGATCAGCCGATAGTGAACAACATTTATAGTCCATCTCCGATTCCGGCAGCACCGCAGATTGCCTACAACTGCGATCTTATTTTTCAGAGCGGTTCGAACACGGCTAACGCTCCGGGTGCCCGTACCCTCACGGCGACAGTTCAGGAGGAGATACGCCGTCACCGGTTCATCGCTTTGGCTCAAAGCTCTGACAGCACATTGGCTGCGCATCCACTGACCTACATTGGTTCTACAGGCATCTACACCGGCACGTTGACTGCGGCGCAGGTCAATGCCGTTTCCATCGATGCGGGCAGTATCCGGACGGGGACGCTCAGTGCCGACCGTTTGGCTGCCGGCAGCATCAATTCCACAAAACTGGATGCCGGCAGCATCAAGGCCAATATCATCAATACGGACTATATCAACGGCCTGACCTGTACTTTCGTGCGGGGCAAAATCGGTGGCTGGACCATCGGCGCGGACAACATCACGGCCGGCAGTGTGGGTGCAGTCGGAGCCATGCCAATCCAGATGCGGACTGCGGCCAGCGGTTCAGGTTACTGGTACAACGGCGCATACAAACCGCAGGGCATCGTAATGACATGGTACCAAAGCAGCAATGCGGGGCATGTGGTTTTCGGTCAGATTGCCGCTTCGGGCAACAGCGTGAAAACCGGTTTTCTCGGCATCCAGATGATGACATGGGACCATGTGGAATACTTCTGTCTGTCGGCCAACTACACCAAATCGGGAGCCAAAGAGATTTACAACCGCATTGCCGGATGGGCATTCGACAACACCCGCATCTGGAAAAACAACGTCTCGTTGGGTGCCGACGGCTCCATCACCAACGGTACGCGCTGGAAACTCAACAACGACGGTTCCGCCTCGTTCGGTTCCGGCCGGAGCATCTTCAACACGGACGGTTCGGGACAGGTAGCCAACGGCAAATTCAAATGGGATGCCGCCGGCAACATCATCGCCCAAGGAGGCAAATTCAAGGATGTGACCATCCAAGGCACCATCCGTAGCGCGTTCGTGCAGAACGACCCTTCAATTTGGATTGTCGTGGGCGGCGGCACGACCAGCGATGTGCAGACCGACCCCGTGCACTACGACAACGTGGTCTGTACGCAAACAGGCGGCTGGAACGAGAACATCAACCTGCAATGGACCTTGGAAAACTCCGGCCGCCGGATTTGCCTTGTCAATTACAGGTGGGGTTCTACCATCTCTACGGGAGTGATGAGCATTACGGCTCCCAGCGGCAAATATTTCTTCGAGGATGGAATCTCGAAAACGACGCTCAAATTCTCCCGCGAAGTAATTGAAATGATTGGTTACGGGGACGACAAGACCTTTTTCGGATGGATTGTACTCAACCGCCGGGACCTGATGACAACCAGCCGATACGGAAAGTTCCAGCAAATCCTTGTTACAGGCATTGTTACCGGAACAACTTCCAGCGCATCCGTCCGTTTCCTCTGTTTCGACGGTTCGAAATCGGTATCCGTCAGCCGATTGGGAAAAG
>OGQJ01002252.1_pt1 | contig 15230 bp, 12 predicted proteins | sample 1553161 | NCBI WGS metagenome assembly OGQJ01 (sample SAMEA2579923, study PRJEB22360) | human gut metagenome | biome: human gut; feature: human-associated habitat; material: faeces | place: Denmark | collected 2008/2010 | reverse complement strand
GAGCGGCGGCTCGCCGCCTTGAGCAAAACTTTTCAGTGTCTTGGGGAAGTTTTTTGCTATTATCTGGTTGCTCTTGCTGCGATAATATGTGCCATTTCGCCGACATTCTTCATTGAAGAAATTTCGCCCATCTTGAACTTCATACCAAATTCCTTCTCAACTGCTGAGATAAGTGTGATATGCTCAAGGCTATCCCAATCTTCAATATCGTCTGCTGTTGTTGCAGGCTTTACAACGATACTGTCATCATCAAATACATCTCTGAAAACCTCATTAAGTCTTGCGAAAATTTCATTTCCTGTCATAGCTATTATCTCCTTTGTTAGTTCAAATATATTTACTCGTTATCGGAAACCTCAATATAACGGTTCTGATTTTTATAGCCCTCTATCGGAAGTTCCCAAACGGTATTACCATTTTCATCTTCACTTATCTTTGTAAAGCCAAATGTTCCGTAAAGCTCACGAACCATTCCGTTTTTCTTTGTTGGATAATAATATCCTCTGATTTTAGAAATGCCATTCTGACGGCATTTTTCTACGAGAGTATCGAGCATAGCCTGTTCCATATCTCTCTTTAATACTCGACAGCTCATCAGCCAAAGGTCGATATGAAGTGTATCTTCACGCTTTTCGCCAATAACTACTGAAACAACGCCATTATCACCGAATTTATCAATAAGCTTTCCGTAAAGTCTGATATAATTCGGGCTGTGCCAGACTTCTTCCATTTCAGTCTGTGTATAACGCTTTGTAGTAAGATTGAACTGGTTGCTCTTATTAGTAAGCTGTGTAATTCTTGCTATATATACAGGAATAAAATCGCCGATAGTTGCCTTCATATCAAGGCTCTTGAGATATTCGCCGTAATCAGCGAAAGAGGCTTGCTGTGCATTTCGCATAGCATTTTCCTTGTACATTTCATTACGCTTGAGGTCGTCCTCATTAAATGTAGTAACCTCGAAAAATCCGCTTCTGTCTATTGTAGTGATGTAGTTTTCGACAGAATCCATCACAGGAGCTTGTACACCCTTTAACTGTGCCTTGACAATTTCTCTTTCGGCTGGGTTATCATCAACAAAAACAATAGCTTCAGGCAGAATATTAAGCTCTGCGGCGGTTTCTGCAATGTTTCTGTCTTTGTTTTCCCAGTTTGCCTTGATGATTATAAAGTCATCTGGCTTGAGTACACCCTCAGGGTGATTAAGTCCTGCGATAGCGTTTTCGTGGTCATTCTTTGAGCATACAGTGAGGATTATTCCGAGAGATTTAAGCTGTTTGATGTAGCTTTGGAATTCATAATAAGATTGTGAAACGCCATTTTCTTGACCGATTTCTATTCCGTCTACGCCGTCATCACCGACAACTCCGCCCCAAAGGGTGTTATCGAGGTCGAGAGCAAGAGCCTTTTTATTCTTGCCGAAAATAGACTTAATGATATTAGACACAGAGAAAGCCAAGTATGGAATAGCCTCAAAGCACATAGCGTACTTATACATATTCCAGAAGCTTGGATTCGACCATTCTTTCAAACCATAATCGGCAGAAAGATAGTTAATATCATTGATATAAAAGCCCTCGGTCTTTTCTGCGAAATCGTAAAAAGCCTGATTAAGACGACTTATAAAATTCGTTCTGCCACGATAATCTGAGCAATCCTTGTTGCCCATAAGGCGATAGAATGGCATTTCAAAGTTATTTTGAATGATAGGACAATGAAACTTATCTCTTATGCTGTTCCAGATATTCTCGAAACGGGCAAATTCAGCCTTTAGCTTTTCATCAACAATTTCTTTGCTGTCTGTAACTTCAGGAAGATTGCGGATATTACGGTTTGTTGTATGAACAAAGACAATATCGGGCTTAAAGCAGATAAGCTCCTCACTTGGAAAAACTGCGTCCTGTTCATACTGTGCATATTCTGACTCATAAAATTCAGCTTCTATGCCAGCATTTAGCAGAAAAAGCTCAAGAGTATTTATAATTTCGTTTGTTGTAGAACCACCAAAAACGGCGATTTTCTTTTTGATTCTTGCCGAGCCATCTGCAAGTAATTCACGCTTAATAGACTTGCGTTTCTTAATGATATATGACGGGTCGAATGGATAATTCAATTCCTGCATTTTATTTACCTCCTTATATTGCGATGAACACCTATCTAAATAAATAGTTTTTGATAGTCTTATGCACCCACAGCTAAGTACTTGAGCTGTGGGTGCATAAACTTTGTGATTAGTCGGTGCCTTCCTCTTTTTTAGCGACCTGTTCATCAACTATTGTGCTTGATGAATCCTGAGTTATAAGATTTGCAATATTGTCTGCATTATCACCGACAACTGAATATGCCGACATTGTGAAGAGAACATCTGTTGCTCCAACTGTCTTAATGAAGTTTACAAGATTTCTCTCGAAGTATCTTACATCAACTACATAAATTTCCTCAAAGGAACTTGTGTAGAATGGAATTTCAGCGTTGCCGTAGCTATCCTTAATGACAACCAATTTTCTGCCATTATTTACAGCAGTTTTAACCTTGACAACATAGCTGTCACCGCCCATATATCTGAGGTAAGAGTTTGCAACATCAACCTCATTGAGCAATGCCCAACTGCCTTGGTAATTAAAGCTTTGGTCGTAATAGTAGGTTGTATACTTAGCTGATGGCTCATAGTAGGTGAAGGTTTCAGGGTCGTTGAGAAGTCTTGAATCGCCTGAGAACGCATAAAGAGTACCAACATAGCCCTCAGTATCGACTTTTTTATACTTGCTTATATCAGCGAAATCTACACCAGCAGCCTTTGCAAAAGCCTCTGAAGCATAGTATGCACCAAGTGCCTGCCAGTGATGGTCTGTACGACAGTAAATCGGCTCTTCTGTATGCTTTCTGAGAACACTTGAAATATTAACCGAAGTTATGCCTTCATCAAGCTTAGAGGCGATATTATTAAAGCAATCCTCTTGGCTTGCAGAATAGTCTGCAAAGTTAGCAGGAGTATAGAATTCACTTGCAAGAGGTGCTGGCATAGAATAAACCTTAACCTTGCCACCAAGCTGTTTATTAAGCTCATTAAGGCTTGAGGCATAATTGTTTCCAGAACCATTGCCGAAAAGCTCAAGTCCACGCCAATGACCGTCTTGGTTTATAATGAGCATACCGTTTTCGTAACCGCCCTCAGCCTCTTCTTGTCGGAAGTCCTTCTGGTCTTTTTCAGAAGTTTCCTCACTCTGGCTTGCTGTAGAGGTATCACTCTTGCTTGTTGTGTCTGATTTTGAGGCTTCAGGCTCGCTTGAACTACTGTTATTCTTAACAGGCTTAACGGGTTTACCTATAATAATAGCAGTATCATTGGTTGTAACGCCAAAAAGTCCCTTGATATTGTTGCCCATATTTTTGAAATCATCACGATATGGAACAGTGTCATCATACCATTTTGTTACGCCAGCAGTAAACTCCCCACTAAAGTAGCTGGCAAAGGAGAAGCTCGGAAAAGTTGTCAATTCACGCTTTTCAATAACAGATTGCTTAGAGCGTGGAAAGAATATTAAAAAACCTACACCAATAGCCATAAGAAGCATCAGAATAAGTACGGATATGGTCGAAAAGCCATTTTCTAAGGCTCGTCTGCTCATACCGTTCTGTCTTCGTGCAGGCTGTGGTCTTTGTCTGTCATCTTGCATATTAACAGTCCTTTCAGTATGTCACAAATCGAGGTTTAAATCAGAATCTCCAGTAGAGGAATGGGTTATTTGTAGAATCAACAAGCAAAATACTTGATATTACAAGGAGTACGCCACAGCATACGGTTGAACCCATTCTGCCAAGAGCATAGATTGTGTTGTTTCTGTTCTCGAAGAAGAATTTCTTGATAGCAGGGAGAACAGGCATACAAGCAACCATTGCAAAGATAATAAGGAAGCAGTTATTTACAAAGGAGTTCCAAGTGAGCTGGTCTGCAAATGGACTTCCGTTTGAAATCATGCTTATACCAGTGATATTGAGGAAGAACTGTCCAAGCTGTCCCATATCCTCAAAGTAGAATATGCCGAAGCCGATTATAATAACAAGCTTGCTATAAATGTGCTTCCACCATAGTGGCCACTTCTTTATTCGTTTTTTGCCGAGCTTTTGCTCAAAGAAAATGAAGAAGCCGAAGTAAAGTCCCCATAGAATGAAGTTCCATGCAGCACCATGCCACATACCTGTGCAGAACCATACAAGGAAAAGGCTGAAATATTTTCTATTCTTGCCGAAAATAGGAACATAGAGGAGATAATCCCTAAAGAATGAACCAAGGGAAATATGCCATCTCTGCCAGAATTCTGCGATAGTCTTGCAGGCAAATGGATACTTGAAGTTTTCGTCAAAATGGAAGCCGAACATTCTGCCAAGACCGATAGCCATATCTGAATATCCACTAAAATCAAAATATACATACATTGAATATACTATAACAGTATACCATGTTCCAAGAGTGGAAAGTGTAGAAATATCTTGACCAAAGAATTGTGTTACGATAGCATAGAGGTTATTTGCAATAATAACTTTCTTTGCTAAACCAACAATAATTCTCAATGCACCTTCGCTGAGGTCGGTTGCAGTAACTCTACGCTTAGAAACCTCTTGCTCAACAACACTATATCGAACAATAGGACCAGCGATAAGCTGTGGGAAAAGTGATAGATAAAGTAGGAATTTACTGAATTGTCTTTGAGGCTTAACATTCTCCCAATAACAATCGAGAACATATGAGATTGCCTGAAAGGTATAGAAGCTTATACCTATCGGTAAGGCAATCTGTGGAACAGGAATTGATGCGTGGAAAATACCGTTAAAGGTTTCTGCGAAGAAGCCAGTATACTTGAATATCAAAAGAAGAAGTATATCGACAGATATAGCTGTAGCTATAAATATCTTACCTCTTGGTTTATTTCGGTTAGCACCTATGTGCATACCCATTATCCAGTTGAACGCCGCACTGAATAAGAGAAGAATTATCCAGATAGGCTCTCCCCAGGCATAGAAGATGAGAGAAAATACGATTAGCACCTTGTTTCTTGTTTCGAGCTTTTTAGCCACGAAATAGCAAATAAGGCATAAGGGCAGAAAAAAGTAGATAAAGAACAAATCTGCAAATACCATTTGTGCAACTCCTTAAAAATTTTTTATTCCTGAACATTATATATCCATCACTAAGTATTGTAGATTAATTATAATCATACGATTTTAGTATAACATACCCAATGCGATTTTGGAATATATTTTTCAAAAAATTAACTTTGCTTTTCTGATGAATTTTTCTTTTTATTTTCAATATTTTTTGTAGTAGATTTTTGCATAAAAGCTATGTTAAAAATCGGCAAAATCACTAACGCTCTTTGCTTGACAAATATTATTGAGAAAATTATAATTAGAATTGTGGTATTAAAAAAATACTATGATTATATATTTAGGAGTTGATTTTTGATGTTTTGCGAAAATTGTGGAGCAAAAATAGCAGATAACGATATGTTTTGCCAAAACTGTGGCAAAAGAGTTGAGTTCCCTGCTACACAGCCTATACCTGAACAAAATGTAAGCCAAGCAGAGCCAGAAGCTTCTGCACAAAATTCAGAGCAAGCTGCTCAGGCAGAAACGGTTGCTGCACAACAAACAGCAGCTGCAGTTGCTGAGCCTCAGCAGCCACAGGCAAATCCATACACTCAGCAAGCCCAACAGCCTCAAGTGAACCCATACTCACAACAGCCTCAGCAGAATCCATATGCACAGCAGATTCAACAGCCTCAGCAGAATCCATATGCACAGCAGCCACAGACAAATCAATATTTACAGCAAAATCCTTATGCTATGCCAAATGGACAGCAGATGGCACAACAGCCTAAGAAATCCAATTTTAAAATTAACAAAAAGATGATTATAATTGGCTCTGTCGTTTTAGCAGTAATTATTGCGGCGGTAATCGTTATATGTATATTGGTTTCTAATGCAAATAACCCAGTTAATAAGATGATTAATGCTATTAATAATGGTGAATATAAGACGGCAAATGAGCTTTATTACAATAACTATAACGCACTTTCTGATAATAAAGCTGTCATAGATGCTATTCAGGCTCAGGTTGACGCTGTTAAAAAAGCTTATGACGATGGTTCTATGGACTATGATACTGCAATGGATAAGCTTGATGATATTTCTGATTTACCGATGTCTTATGAAACATCACTTAGCGAAGTAAGGTCAGAAATAAGAGAACTCAAGTCATCAGCAGATTACCTCAAACAAGGTGACGAGTATCTTAAAAAGAAGGAATATAGTAATGCAATCTATTACTATGACGAAGTATTAGAAAAGGATACAGCTAACTATAAAAAGGCTCAGGAGCAAAGGGCAAAGGCTATTGATGGTATTCGTCAGGAATATCTTGATGAGGCAAAAGAAGAATTTGATAATGGCGAGTATAAATATGCAATTTCAGACCTTCAAAATGCTTTAGATGATAATTATCTCACAAATGACGAGAAAATCAATGCACAAATAGCTACATATGTAGATGAGATTATCAAGAAATCAGATGAGTATTTCAATAATAAGGATTATGAAAATGCAGTTAATCTGATTGATAATATTAAGAATATGTTTGATGAGGGTAGTGATAACTATACTAAACTCAATGCTCAGCTTGAAAAGCTGAATAAAGAAATTCCTGTTAAGCTTCAGGATATTAGCTTCAGTAGCTCAAATTCAGATTATTTCTATAGATACCAGAGTGGTTCTAAGGATATTTCAGGCAATGAGTATAATAGCGATAATGTCTGCACAATGTCTGTTTCTAAATATCACGAAAATGCGTATGCAGAGATGTATGTTAATAAGGGCTATAAGAAGATTAAAGGCATAATAGCAGTTAAGGATAATAATTATAGCAGTATTTCGAGCGACACAAGAGCATATTTTGAAGTTGTAGGCGATAAGAAGACACTTTATAAGAGTGAAGTTCTTACAAATAAATCTGAGCCTATTAACTTTGCGGTTAATATAAAAGATGTAGACACACTTACAATTAAGCTTGTTTATTCTAAGGGTAGCGGAAGCTCAAGTATGGATGTCATTCTTTCAGATGTAGAGATTTATTCAATAGATTCAAGCGAGCCTGACGCACCTGCAAATGAAACAAGCGAAGTTTCAAAGGTAGAATCAAGTAAGGAAGAAAGCTCAAAGGCAGAGTCAAGTAAGCCAGAGAGTTCAAAAGCTGAATCAAGCAAAGCGGCCTAAGAGAAATTAGAACAATTAAATATTCATAAAGAAATCCCACAGCTCCATATGATTGAAGCTGTGGGATTTTTGTAGCTGAAAATATTTGATTTATATATTAGGTACGCTTTTTCTTAAATATAATTGTTGAGATAGCGGTAATTGCACCGGTAAGCATTGCTGCCATAGCAAATAAGTTATTGCTGTCACCAGTTTCTACACCATTTTTGCCTGTTTCGCTTGATGTTGTTCCGTTGTAGTCTTAGTAACCTTAACAGTAAAATACTTAGTCTTTGTTGTACCCTTGGAATCTGCAATCTTTACGGCATAGTAGTAAGTAATCGCACGAGCTGGTTTATGAGTGAATGTTGCTGCTTTTGTTGAACCGGTTAATGCTGTGTACTCTGAACTTGTTGACGGTCTGCAGTAATACTTGTATGTATATGGTGCTGTGCCGCCTGTTGCCTTTGCTGTGAGTTTGATTGATGAGCCGAGCTTGATTGATGTTGCACTGATTGTAGAAACATTTGTGGGTTTTGTTACAGGCTTAACAACTTTAACAGTAAAGTACTTAGTCTTTGTTGTACCCTTGGAATCTGCAATCTTTACAGCATAGTAATAAGTAATCGCACGAGCTGGCTTATGAGTGAATGTTGCTGATTTTGTTGAATTTGTCAATGCTGTATATTTTGAACTTGTGGATGGTCTGCAATAATATTTGTATGTATATGGTGCTGTTCCACCTGTTGCAGCACCTTTTAAGGTAATACTTTGACCTAATGTAATATTTGTCGCTGAAACAGTTGAATTATTAGTGGGTAAGGTTTCTTTCCAAATAGCATACAAAGTTACATCTGCATTATTTTTATATGTTTCACCAAAATCATATTTTGTACCTGTTCCATCTGTTTTTGTGTTCCAACCTACAAAAGTGTAGCCTGCGCGTGTTGGTTTTGTGCTGCTTAGTGTTAAGTCTTGTCCATACGTCTTTGTTTGATTATCTATTGAACCATTTCCACCGTTCATGTTGTAGGAAACATTAAACTTTATAGAAAATTTCTGAGGCTCGCCTCCATATAAATCATACAAAATAGCATTTGTTCCATCTTTAGTTTCCCCACAATAAATATTAATACCTCTTCTTTGAGAACATTTGGGTTTTAAATAAAATGTATTGCTGTCACCACAAATATACCATCTCTGTGCATCACAGTTTGTAAATACACAAGTTTGAATATTTACATCGTTTTTATCTTCAGCATAAAGAACATCTAAATACGAGCCATCTGAACAGTTTCGTATATAATACCAACCTTCATCGCTTCTTTCAAAATGCCAAACCTGATTTTCTGAAGAAGATGCTTTTTTTACAACAACATTTTTATTTTCATTAGATAAATTCATGTTCCCTTTTTTATAAACTATATTAGCATAAAAATCATTACCAAAATTAACTGGTGTTCCATCAGATACTGTAAAACTAAATTTTTCACTGCCTGTATAACCGTTATCATTTACTGCCGTTACATATCCTTCATAATATCCACTTGGCAAACAAGGTGTACTAACAGTATCACTTATTCCCCAAATATCCATATATGTTGCTCCATCATATAGATTTCCTTTCCAAATTCTAATGTCATAAGAACTTGCTTTGTTTGAAGCATTCCACGATATTTTTGTAGGAATATAATTTGTTCCTGGATTACATCTAACATCAGTTGGTTTTGATGGCTTAGGATCTATTATTGTAAAAGATATCCTCTCTGTATCAATAAAACCATCATTATTATATACCGAAAAATATGCACTGTATGTTCCTTCACCGAGTCTACTTGCAGCAATAGTATATACATTATCACAGCCTTCGGTTATTACACGACCACTTCCTTCTTTATCTATTCCGATTGTATAACTAATTGCATTATTTGCGTCTACCGTTATTCTAATATCTTCATCAATGTTGTATGAAGATTTATCAGAATATATATTTGAGTATCTCGGCAATTGCGCTTTTTTCCTTAAATAATCCATCGAGGAATACCCTGATAAATCATTATATTTAACATGTGCCCATGAACCATTTCCTTTTGATACATACACTGTAGCTCCTATAGGTATCAAAGTGATTTTTGAATAATTTGTCCCATGACCACTTCTTAAATATAAACCTCCTTCACCAATTACTTCATATTCACCTGCATAGTCTTCACTACAATCACAACTTTCAAGCTCTGGGGTAGTACTTCCGCTATAATTTGGTCTAATAATGTATAAAATATTACCATAAGCACGAGGAGAACTAACTCTATTTGAGTATATACTTCCTGTGCTACCTGTGTTTCCTCCAAAAGTCCTTACCGTACTGCCCGATACAGAATATACAATCTCAACATGATCTGGACTCCCATTATAATTGCCATCATAAAACGCTATATCCCCAGGTTTAGCATTAGACTTAGATACCTTATATCCTCCGGCAGATAATATTTTTTGATCAATACAATCTGCACGACCATTACGAGGAATAGCTGCACTTTGACCTGCCAATTCTGCACAATCACTAACAAAATATGCACACCAAGCAGTATTATATCCTAGTTGAGAACCCGTCTTACCGATTTGTGCATAAGCAATATTTACCATGTTTTGTGCTGGGTCATTTCCTAAACTATAGGATTTGTTAAAATTATCTTTAGATGCAGCATTTACAATGTATACACTAAAACTATTAAAAATACTTAAAATAGTCAAAATTGACAAAATAACAGATGCTGATTTTTTCATAAAATTCACTCCTTGCTTTAAATATGTCAAGTTAAATGTTGTTAGTTTTAACTACCACATCTGAATCTACTCCTCTCAAAAAACAAATAATAAAAATTCTAAATTAAGTTTATCATAATTGTTAAAAAAATTGTTTGTTTTTTCATAATTATCTCTTAAATGTAAAAAATATACATTTAATTATAAACCATAATATTCATTTATATTAAAATAATATAAAAAGATTATATATAGAATTTTTAATGTAATAAAAACCTCCTAAGATTTTCTGTGATTTCTAAGCGAAAAACAGTTCATATTATTACCGTATAATCAACGAATAATATTCTTTGTTTTATGAGATTATAACATAAAAAAATAATTATATCAACTATTAGTGAATAAAATATACCGAATCAATACTATATAAAAATATAATTTCAGTGAAAGGCGGTGTCAGATTGGTGAATTTTGGAAACAGATTGAAAACACTCAGAATAAAGAAAAAGCTTACTCAACAACAGCTCGCAGACCTTTTAGGGCTTACAAAATCTGTAATAAGTGCCTATGAAAACGGACTGCGTTATCCTGCATATGATGTTTTAATAAAAATCGCAAGAATATTTAAAGTTTCAACAGACTTTCTCTTAGGTGTTGAGATAAAAAGAGAAATAGATACATCAGGACTGACAGATGAACAGGTTGAAGCGTTAATCGTATTAATTGATACTATAAGAAACAGTAATTAAAATTTGCCGAAATTTAATGATTTTACTTGATAATTATAAAACTGTACTCCTTAAAAATATAAAATCTGTGCATTGTAATAGTGACAGTTTCAGTTATAATGAGCTTATGTAAACGTTTCGTAGGTCGTGTGCACAGGCTTGAGATGTTATTTTATAAAATATAAGGGAGTTTTAATATTATGTCAGAAAACAGATACGGTCTTAATAAAAATCTCGCTCAAATGCTCAAGGGTGGCGTTATTATGGACGTTACTACCCCTGAACAGGCTAAAATCGCAGAGGCAGCAGGTGCTTGTGCAGTTATGGCTCTCGAAAGAATCCCAGCTGACATCAGAGCAGCAGGTGGCGTTTCAAGAATGAGCGACCCTAAGATGATTAAGGGTATTCAAAAAGCAGTTTCTATTCCTGTTATGGCTAAGGCAAGAATTGGTCACTTCGTTGAGGCTCAGATTCTCGAGGCTCTCGAAATCGACTATATAGATGAAAGTGAAGTTCTTTCTCCAGCTGATGACACATATCATATTGACAAAACAAAGTTCAAGGTTCCTTTCGTTTGCGGTGCAAGAAATCTTGGCGAGGCTCTCAGAAGAATTGCTGAGGGTGCATCTATGATTCGTACAAAGGGTGAAGCTGGTACAGGTGATGTTATTCAAGCTGTTCGTCATATGAGAACTATCCAGAGCGAGATGAGAAAGATTCAGTCTATGCGTGAGGACGAGCTTTTCAATACAGCTAAAGAGCTTGCTGTTCCTTATGACCTCGTTAAGTTCGTACACGAAAATGGCAAGCTTCCAGTTGTCAACTTCTCTGCTGGTGGTGTTGCAACTCCTGCTGACGCTGCACTTATGATGCAGCTTGGCGCAGAGGGCGTATTCGTTGGTTCAGGTATCTTTAAGTCAGGCAACCCTGAGAAGCGTGCAGCTGCTATCGTAAAGGCTGTTACAAACTACAACAATCCTGCTGTTCTTGCAGAGCTTTCTGAGGACCTCGGCGAAGCTATGGTTGGTATCAATCCTGATGAAATCAAGGTAATAATGGAGAGCAGATAATGGTTATTGCAGTTCTTGCTGTTCAAGGCTCTTTCTTTGAGCATGAGCAGATACTGGAAAAGCTTGGTGTCGAATACTTTGAGATTCGCCGAAAAGCTGATTTAGATAAGCATTTTGATGGTCTTATTCTTCCGGGCGGAGAAAGCACAACTATGGGCAAGCTTTTGAAAGAGCTTGATATATTTGATACTCTCCAAAAGAAAATTGCTGACGGGCTTCCTGTCTATGGAACCTGTGCGGGTATGATTCTTCTTGCGAATAATCTTTCTAATGATAAGAATGTATATTTCGGCACTATGGATATTACCGTTAAGCGAAATGCCTATGGCAGACAGCTTGGAAGCTTTGAAACAGTTTCTGATGTTAAGGGTATCGGTGAAGTACCTATGGTATTCATTCGTGCTCCATATATCGAAAGCGTCGGAGAAGGTGTTGATGTTCTTGCAACAGTAAACGGAAATATAGTTGCGGCTCGTCAAGGCAATCAGCTTGCTACATCTTTCCACCCAGAGCTTACTGATGACACAAGCGTTCACCAGTATTTCTTAGATATGATTAAATAAAGTAAAACCTCGGTCAATCAATCTGATCGAGGTTTTGTTTTAATATGCTTCTGTTATTTTAACGACCTTCCATTCAAAGCCGTCCTTTTTTATTTCCCACCTTGCAACGGCATCGTGACGACCACAAATTATTTCGCCTGCTTTGTCGTAGTAGTCAACAGAGTATTTAACCCATATATAACCACTGTCGCTATCTTGCTTAGTATTCATATATTCAATAGAAAGGTCTATGTTTTCACTTCTTTTTAAAACAGATTCATCTGGACAATAAGTTGAGCAAGCTCCAAAATCATAATTAGACGCTTCCTGTAAGCTTGTTTTAAATGCTTTTTCGGAGTTTTTAATTATTCTCTTTGCTATTTCAATCTGCTCTTTGTCCTCGCATTTTGACTGTAATTCCTCGTGACTTTCATTATTCATATACGCATAATCCGTATTTTCTACTATATATTCCTGAGAAGGCTTAGAACAAGCGGAAAACATACAGATTGAAAACAAAAGAAGAATAGGAAACACAAGCTTTTTCATATAATCCCCCTTGTGATAGATATAGCCACTATTATTCCTGTTTTTTTCATAGCAAACACCCCTAAGAATCTTTTATTTATTATATCGTATGTACTTGTATCTGTCTATAATTATAGCAAGTAATTGACAACTCTCTTACAAAACTTTTGCATTTTTTATTTACACAAGTTTTACTAATATTTTATATTTATCTGATAGTATGAGTATATTTATTTTGATAATATAAATAATAAAAGGAGGTGAGATTTACGAAAAAGATAACACCTAAAAAATGGCATAAATTTCTTATGCCTTGGGCTACTATTGGTATGGGAATAGCCTTTGTTCTTGCTTTGCTATGCCAACAATATAGTATATTAGGCATAATTTCTATAATAGTAACCTCTGTGACTATGGCCGTTGTTATTATAGGTACAGCTATATTCTATCGTTGTCCAAGATGTGGAGTTCCTCTTGAAGTTGTTATATTTTTTAATGACTTAAAAGCTTGCTCATTTTGTGGGGCAAAAATGAAAGACGGAGAGTTTGTTGATGAGAATAAGCACAAAAAATAGGAGGAATATAAATGAAAAAATTATTAGCATTAATTTTAGTATCAATGATAATTATAATGACATCTGTTAATGTAACATATGCCACCGAGTTATGTGAATCAGAAAAAGAATATATAGTATCTTCTAAATACAAAAGAACACTTACTACTATTGACGATGTAGATGAACTTATGGATGAAGTTACACAAGCGACCATTTGTAATAATGAAAAACTTGTGAAAGAATTAGAAAATGAACTTGATGAAATAGGAGTTCAGGAGGTTTCGCTAAAAGATATTTGCAATTTAATAAATGAGGATGTTCCAATAACATGTTCACAAAATAATATTGTATATAATACAGTAACGTCCGCTATGCCAGTAAATGGTAAATCAGTAAAATTTATGCGAGTTTATGCAAGACCTCAATTAGGAGCTGAGATGTATTATACTGGTTCAGCAAGTAAAAATATTGCTGTTAATGATATGCCTACAGGAATAAGATTTTTAAAAGTATGGGGAGAATATGCTATTGGTAAAATAAAAAAGTTTTCTATTGGAGAAATCTTTTCTGTTTATGCAGCTTTAAGAGATTCAATTAGTACATTAACACCAACGTCAAATATAACTAGAGTAAATACTGATTATGTTTATACTTGTGTTGAAAATACTGTGTTCTTATATTATTATAATGAAACAACGGGTATGTGGATACATATGGGAAATTCATCTAATCTAGGATATGCTGTTACAGCTATTGCAAAAAGTATAGATATAAACGGAAATAATGCATTGCCAAAACATAAATCCATAGATTATAGTGGTAACATAAAGGCTGAAAATTATAATAGCGCATACTATATGTATACGCATAGACCAAATTCAGAACTACTTTTAGAAACACAGTTTGAAGATTTTGATATTTCAGGAGCCGCTGGAGATAATAATCCATATGTAAAATTAAAATTATGGAGACCTCAAATACCCGCAAGTTGTTTATAAATTAATAAAAATCTGATATATCGTTGTTAGATATGTCAGATTTTTTATTTTGTTATGACCTAAGTATATCCCAAGGGGTTATCATTCCGAGAAGTCTTCCGCTTTGACTGCCGTTATCCGTTATGAAAAGGGCAACAAGTCTGCGTGAACGCTGTTGTGGTTGCTCAAAGGCGGTTTTTGCTTCGATTACAGTTGTAGATTCGGAAATAAATCTGAACCTCTCAGTAGTATGAGCCTCGAACGGAAGATATTTTCTAAAATCACCGATTTCCATTTTTTCTATATTTTCGATTGCGTTGCCACCTAAGATATACATAAATATCGTACCTACACTAAATACCCCGATAAATTTTCCACCGTTGAGGACTGGAACATGGGAGAATCCTCTGCGCTCCATTTTTTTCATAATAGTAAGAGCATTGTTGTTTAAAGATGCTTTTAAGAGATTCTCAAAAGGTGTTGCATAGCTTATTGCGAGTGGTGGACGCTTTACATAGTTTATAACCTCATTGAGAATATCCAGCATAGCTTGTGAGGGTTCAATTATTTTTTCGCCATTCACCTCTGGGTGATGGGAAAGAAGATTGCGGATTTCCCGACAAAGATTAAGCTTATCCTTGAATTGTCTGCCTTCGACATCATTCATAAATTGTACAACAACACTGCCATAGTTGCGTGTTCTGTCGCTGTATTTTTCGCTAAGAACTTCTTCAAGAGTTCTGTATAAGTTCAAAAATTCATCTGATTTCATAATTTCACCCCATAGACTTGCTTGCGGATTCCAAAGGCAGAG
>OGQJ01002232.1_pt1 | contig 15364 bp, 13 predicted proteins | sample 1553161 | NCBI WGS metagenome assembly OGQJ01 (sample SAMEA2579923, study PRJEB22360) | human gut metagenome | biome: human gut; feature: human-associated habitat; material: faeces | place: Denmark | collected 2008/2010 | reverse complement strand
GCCAAGGCCGTGCGCGCCAAGCTCGACAAGTAGCGGAAATCACCGAGCTCCCTCTGGATGAGGGAGCTCGGGTTTATGTAAGGAAATCAGCATGCATTCCCCGATGTTCACCCTTGAGGTCTTTCCCCCGAAGCGCAACGCGCCTGTCGGCACCATCTACGACACCCTCGACGGACTCGAAGGGCTGAACCCCGACTTCATCTCCGTGACCTACGGTCACGGCACCCATTCCGACCGCACCGCCACCGCGCGCATCGCCCACACGATCAGCAAGGAATACGGCATCCCTGCAGTCGCCCACCTGACCGCGCTCTACTCCGACAAGGCCAAGATCGATGAGGCTCTCGACATGTTCGAGGAAGCCGGCGTGAGCGCCGTGCTCGCGCTGCGCGGCGACTACATCGACGGCGAGCAGCTGGTCGGCGAGGGCCTCGGGCAATGGTATGGCGCGGCGGCCCTTCTCGGTCTTGGGGCGCGTGCGGTACATGCCGTTGCCGAGCGGCGTGCATTCGACGCCCTTGGGCAGTCCCTCGACCTCGCGTTTCGTCAGGTGCTGGGCCTGCCATTCGACCAGGATGATGAGCCGGTCGCCGTCGCGCCTGAGTTCGTCTTCGGTCAGGCCCAGCCGTTCGCCCTGGCGCATGCCGGTCATAAAGGCCAGCATCCACATGAGCCGCCAGGTGTCGTCGGTCTCCGCGGCGATGAGGTCGGCGGCCTGTTCGGGCGTCAGGGCGGCGCGTTCCTTCAATGCCACGCGGGGCGCGGTGCCCTTGACGGCGGGGTTGCGTTCGATGACGCCCTCCAATACGGCGTCCTCCAGAGCCTTGTGCAGGGTGCGCCACGCGCTGCCCGCGGTGCCGGAGCTTTTGCCCTGCTCCTCCATGACGTAGCGTTCCATGCGGCGGAAGTGCGCGGGCTTGAGCTCGTCGAGCCTGACGGCGCCGATGGCGGGCTTGACGTTGCGTTTGATGACGGACGCGTACGTGCCCCAGGTGCGGGGTTTGAGGTGGGGTTTGCAGATGTCGTTCAGCCAGTGGTCGCACCATTCGGCCACGGTGGGCGGCTTCGTGTAGCCGAGCCGTCCGACGCGCTGGAGCTCGGCTATCTTTTCGTTGAGCCTGCGCTCCGCCTCGGCCCTGGTGGCGCCGAACGCGGTGGCGCGCCGGCGGTTCCCGGTCGCGGGGTCGGGCGGGAGCTCGCGGAACGCCTTGACGCGTCCGCGCTCCATGGTGAATCCTCCGGAGCCCTGCACGCGCCTGCGTTCGGGCGTGGGGTCCAGCCGTTTCGTCAGCTGGCGTATGATGGTTCTGGTGGATTCGGCGGTGAGCACAATCGGCGGGGTCTGGTTGGTGGAGTCGATGAGCGTCAGCGTGTATCGCGGCATGTTCGTCTTCCGGTTCATGCCCCGTGGCTATGCGCGCACGCGCTGCACCTAATACTGCACCTAGTTGGCAGGTCCATGTCATCGCATGTCACGAAAAAGGGCGGCTGATAATTGCCGCGAAAGACCGCAAAAGCGTTGTCCCGCAACGCTTTTGCGGCTATATTACGCAGTTTCGGCGCGTCAAGCGGAAGACGGTATCCTCGGCTTCCACATCTGACGGGCATAACCCCTGAGCCCTACTGGCGACTGGGTTTTTACCCTGTCAGTATAGCTCAGGTCTAGTTATGGTCTAGTTGTATTCCGAAAACACGACCCCCGCACGACTCGCAAGAGCCATGCGGGGGTCGTGTCTTTTCCGTTTACCGCGGCCGTTCGGACAGGCCGGCGATCCAGTCGTCCAGGTCGCGCCGCCGGATACGCTCGGTCGACGAATGCACCGGGCGATGAGGTTGTCGTGCTTGATGGCCGTACGCACTGCTTTCCCGGGTGATCCGGCGTTGTCATTTTCTTCCTTACGGATGACGCTTTTTCGCGCATGGTCAGGGACATGACCCCTGACAAAGTAGCGTCGTTCTTTCTTCGGCAACGGTCACATTGTGTCTGCTGATCCCGCAATGCGTCGTTTACGCTCCTATACTCGGCCGTATGTTGTTCCAAGCCGGATCTTTGCTACTCGTCATCATCAGCGTCTACCTGCTCAAACGCATCCATATCTTCTCCGACAAATCCTATAAAGTGGTTCAGGGACTGGTATTCAACCTCACTCTGCCATGCGCCATCATCATGAGCTTCGCCACGAACAAGCATCCGATGAACCTGCTGTGGCTTGTCGTATTCGGCTTATTTGCCTGCCTGATTCCGTTGTTCGTCGTGTATTTCGGATCGCGCGGCGACGAGCCACGCTACCGTGCTTATCAGATGCTCAACGCGTCGGGACTGAACATCGGCGCGTTTTGCCTGCCGGTGGTGCAGACCTTCATGGGGCCAAGCGCCGGCCTGCCGGTCATCATGCTTGATATCGGCAACGCCATCATCGCCACCGCTGCATCCCTGACCATCACCCGTTCGTTGCTGCACTTGGGGAGCCCCGCCAAGAATCTGCCGTTGAGCCTTAAGATCAAGAACATCGCGCACGATTTCTACTCGTCCATCTCGTTTGACTGCTACATGCTTATGCTGGTATTCATGTTTGCCGGGTGGAGCGTCCCACATTGGATCGTCACGCTTATCACGCCGTTCGCCAATGCCAACGCGTTCGCTGCAATGGCCATGATCGGCCTGATGATGGAGATTCCCGACAATCACAAGGACCGTTCGGAACTGGGCAAGGTCATCGCATGGCGTTTCCTGTTCAGCGTCCTCATCGCATTGGCCGCATGGTTCCTGTTGCCGTTGGACGAACGTGTCCGCGAAATCGTGGTCTTGGCCGCATTCGCCCCGGTGACGATTTTCTCTACGAAATTCACCGACTCGCTGACGGGCAATGCCAAGCTTGCCGGCTTCTCATTGACCGTTACCGCGGTCATCGGATTGACGATTATGACGATTCTGCACGCCGTTCTGCCGGTCGCCTGACTTAGACTTGCGGGCGTGCATGCCGTCCGTTAGGCCTGATGTGTGGCGATGATGTGTTCGATTTCGGTCAGATTCGACGCGAAATAGATGCCGTGCTGACGTTCGGACGTGGAGAAGCCCACGTTGATCATCCGCTGCAGGAACGCCTTCATATCATCGTAGAAACCGTTGAGGTTATAGAAGATGCACGGTTGGGACAGCTGATTCAGGCAGATCTTCGACACCACTTCGCTGACTTCCTCCAATGTGCCCGTGCCGCCGGGGAAGGCGATGAACACGTCGCCCAGTTCGATCATGCGGGTACGGCGTTCCGTGATGTCCGGCACGATGACCAGTTCGGTTAGTCCCTGATGCGCCACGCCTTGGTCGGCGAACATCTGCGCTTCGATGCCGGTCACCTCACCGCCATGTGACAGCACGGCATCCGCTATCACGGCCATCAATCCTTCATCGGAGCCGCCATATACCAGACGGTTGCCGTTGCCTGCGATCCACGCGCCCAATTCCTCGACGGCCTTTCTGTACGACGGATCGTTGCCTTCATGCGCGCCGAGATATACGGTGATGTTCATATTGCATTCTTCCTGCATCCATGTGCCGGAGCGTTTCGCGCCCCGTTGTTCGTCATCAGTCTACCGGACCACATGACGAACAACGGGGGAGCGCAAAATACGGATTGGCTGAAAACGTCAACGTTTCCGTCGTTTGATGGGGGCCAATTCGAACACTTCGTCGGACGTCTTGGCCACTTCCGGACTGTGCGTCACAATGATGACGCAACGGTGCTCGTCATGCGCCAACATACGGAAGATGCCCATGATGTCGTCCTGCGTGGCCGGATCGAGATTGCCGGTCGGCTCGTCCGCGACGATGATGGAAGGACCATAGCTTAACGCGCGGGCGATCGCCACACGCTGCTGTTCGCCGCCGGACAGGTGCAGAATCCGCTCGTTCGCGTATTCCTTCGGCAGATGCACCTGTTTGAGCAATTCTTCGACGATTGCTTTCTTCGACTTGTCGAACGATTTGCCGGACGCGTCCATCGACAGGATGATGTTCTCCGCCACCGTAAGGTTCGGCAGCAGGTTGAAGCTTTGGAAGATCACGCCGATGTCATGGCTGCGGAAACGGTAGCGGTCTCGTTCCGACAGGTCGGCGCCATCGACCAGCACCATGCCTTCCGTGGGGGTCGCCAGTCCCGAGATGAGCGACAGCAGCGTGGTCTTGCCCGCTCCGGACGGTCCGGTGATGGCATGCACCTTGCCGGCTTGGAAATCGTGGCTGATGTTCTTCAGCACACGCTTGCCGCCTTTGGCGTAGGCGTAGCTGACATTGTCCAGGCGCAATGTGGGCGGATTGGTCCGCTGCGATTGTGCGCCGTTGGCTTCGACGGCTTCTTTTGCGATTGCCGTATCGGCGGTATCCGCGGAATTCGTTGTCATGGGAGGTCCTTTCCAGGAAAAACGTGCGATTGGATTGTCAGGAACGGTCGGCGAGCGATTTGGAGATGATGGCATCGCCATCACTGCTCGCGTCATAGCCGAACACCTTGCCCTTCACCATCGTGAAGCTGCCATTGGAGGCGTTGGCGACGGCCTCGTCGCTGGAGAAGCCGATTAGGGAGAAATCGCCGCTGACCATGCCCGCGCCGTCTTTGCTGCCCGCGACGTCGCCCATTTGTCCGTCGGGGCCACCGGACTGTTCATCCTGACGGGTGCCGTTATCCGTACCGGCGGTATCAGACGAATCCTTCATATTGGACGAGCCGGACGAGCTGGAGGAATCCGAACCGGACGAATCGGTGACCGGCTGGAAATCGTCAGTCGCCGCCAACCCCGTGGTCTCCATATAATAGTGGATTTCACCGCGGATGAAGCCTTCGCGTACTTCTGATAGTCGGCAAGCGAAAACTGCTTGTCGGCCAAAGCGGAACGCATGGCGTCGAAGTCAGGTTTGGCGGAAGCATCGGACGAATCGGAATCCGACTTGGACTGCTCGCGCGATTCGGAAATGAGTTTGCCGCGATCAAGGCTGATCTGCGCGGTGACGGTGGTGTTATCTAATCCGCTGCTTCTTGCGGTGGCGGCCGCCTGCCGGATGGATAGGCCGATTGTGGCGGCAGCGGCGATGATGGTCACGATGACGATGATGAGCATATTGCGTCCCTTGTTGCGGGTGACGCTTTTCCATGCGTTTTTGACGACGAACATGGCTGTTTCCTTATGTGTTTCGATAGATATGAGCGATTGATGGTTCCGCGCCGCTCGCGATCGGCGTTTATGCTGATGGTAAAAGTTGTATCTGGCATACAACAGAAAGACGCTTTGTTCGCGCTGGGATGTGGCTGGATGTTTTCTGGACGCCTCGAAACATGACATGGCCGCGTCGCCAACCGCTTCGAAGGTGTTAGGCTAACGCGTATGCCTATGAAATCCGAAGTCATTGCAAACCCAAGGGCCGAACGCGTCCGCAGGGTCTCCGAACTTGCCGACAGGAAAGGCCGCAAGCGGTCCGGCAGGTTCATGGTGGAAGGACCGCAGTCGGTACGTGAACTGCTCTCCTGGCATCCCGACATCGTCGAGGATCTGTATGTGGAGGTCGTCTCCGCCGAACCGGACGCGGCTTTCATCACGCCTACCGTGGCGCAGATGGCCGGCAAGGCCATGCAGGCCGGTGCTTACGTGCATAAGGTGACGCATGCCGTCATGCAGCACATGAGCTCCGACGCGCAGGGAGTGCTCGCCGTCGCCGACATGCGCGCTTTCCTCGATTCCGCCGTCATTGATGGCGATTCCGACGAACGCACGATGGTCGCCGCGTTCTGGCAGGTGCGCGATCCGGGCAACGCCGGCACCGTGATTCGTTCCGCGGATGCGGCCGGTTGCGCGGGCGTAGTGCTGGTGGACGACTGCGTGGACATCTTCAACCCGAAGGTGATTCGTTCCACTGCCGGCTCGCTGTTCCATCTGCCGGTCGTCTCCATGGGCACGGACGAGTATTTCGATTGGTGTGCGGAACGTGGACTCGCCGTGTACGCCGCCGACGTGTATGGTACCGACGCACGGCCGCCGGAACCGCTTACGGACGTGCTTGCCGTACCGCAATCACTTGCGCAAGCCAAGACGGTGCTGTTCGGCAACGAGGCGCGCGGGCTGACCCAGGATGTGTTGGAACGCGTCGACAGAATCGTGTCGATTCCCATCTACGGCAAGGCGGAATCGCTCAATCTCGGCACCAGCGCGGCGGTGATGCTGCTGAGCTTGGCTATGTCGAGTCATGTTGAAAGAATGTGAAGTCGTAAAAACGTTGGAATTGCGCGTTTTATGCGTAAAACAAACGGTTGATAAGAAAGGTATCTCGTGGCAGAGGGTGCGGTATTCGACGCCCAAGCGGTAACCGATGCGGTTGCCGAGGGCATCGCGAAAATCGAAAACGCCTCCACAATGGAGGAATTGAAAGCCATCAAGACGCAGTACGCCGGAGCGGAATCCGCGATGACGCAGGCCAGCAAGGCCATCGGCGCGTTGCCGAAGGACCAGAAGAAAGACGCCGGTAAGCTCATGGGCAAGCTTCGCGCCGACTTCGGTCGTGCGTTCGGCACCAAGGAAAAGCAAGTCAAGGCCGAAGAAGAGGCCCGCGAGCTTGCTGCCGAAACCGTGGATATGACCTTGCCGGTCAACCGCAAGCCGCTTGGCGCCCGCCATCCGCTGCCGAAGCTGATGGAGGATGTCGAGGACTTCTTTATCTCCATGGGCTGGCAGATTTCCGACGGTCCGGAAGTGGAAACCGAATGGTATGACTTCGACGCGCTGAACTTCGGTCCGGACCATCCGGCCCGCCAGATGCAGGACACCTTCTACGTCAAGGGCAATCAGGCCAAGGACGCCGCGGGCTTCGTCGGCTCCAACATGGTGCTGCGCACCCAGACCTCGTCCGATCAGGTCCGTGGACTCATCACCCGTGGCGTGCCGTTGTACATCGCCTGCCCGGGCCGTGTGTTCCGTACCGACGAACTTGACGCCACCCACACCCCGGTGTTCCATCAGGTGGAGGCCCTCGCCGTGGACAAGCATCTGACCATGGCCGATTTGAAGGGCGTGCTCGACAAGCTTGCCGTGGCCATGTTCGGCCCGGAAGCCAAAACCCGTCTGCGTCCGAGCTACTTCCCGTTCACCGAGCCGAGCGCCGAGCTCGACCTGTGGTTCCCCGATAAGAAGGGCGGCGCCGGTTGGCTTGAATGGGGCGGCTGCGGCATGGTCAACCCGAACGTGCTGAAGTCTGCGGGCCTTGATCCTGAGGTCTACACCGGCTTCGCCTTCGGCGTCGGCGTGGAACGTACCCTGCTGCTGCGCCACGACATCAACGACATGCACGACCTGGTGGAAGGCGACGTGCGATTCAGCGAACAGTTTGTGATGGGGGAGTGATTGACCCATGCCAATGGTTGACATTGATTGGCTCAAGGACCATGTCGAGGTTCCGGAAGGCCTTACGTACGAACAGCTTGCCAAGGATCTGGTGAAGGTCGGCCTCGAAGAGGAAGAGATCCACACCTCCCAGGTCACCGGCCCGATTGTCGTCGGCTATGTGGTCGACGCCACTCCGGAACCGCAGAAGAACGGCAAGATCATCAACTGGTGTCATGTGGACGTCGGCGACGAATACAACGAGACCGATGAAAACGGCAACAAGGTGCCACGCGGCATCATCTGCGGAGCTCCGAACATGGCAGCCGGCGAGAAGGTTGTCGTGACCCTGCCGGGCGCCGTGCTGCCAGGCGATTTCAAGATCGAACCGCGCAAGACCTACGGCCACATCTCCAACGGCATGTGCGCCTCCGAGCGCGAGCTTGGTCTGGGTGATAACCACGACGGCATCATCCTGCTACGCAAGTACGGCTTCACCCCGGAGGAATACGAAAAGCTCCAGCCGGGCGATGACGCCATGCATCTGCTGCACCTGGACCAGCCTCTGCTGGAAATCAACATCACCCCGGATCGCGGCTACGCGTTCTCCTACCGTGGCGTGGCCCGCGAATACCACCATTCCACTGGCGCCGTCTACACTGATCCGGCAACCGCCCTCGGCAAGAAGGCGCCCGTCACTCAGGGTCTGCCGGAAGGTGCCAAGAGCGACATCGAAGTGATTGTCGACGACAAGAATCCGATTCACGGTGTGGTCGGCTGCGATCGTTACTACGCGCGCGCCGTGCGTGGTTTCGACCCGGCGAGCCACACGCCGAACTGGATGCGCCGCCGCCTAATCCGCGCAGGCATGCGTTCCATCTCTTTGGCGGTGGACGTCACCAATTACGTGATGCTTGATCTCGGCCAGCCGATGCACGCCTACGATCTGGACAAGATTGAAGGACCGATCGTCGTGCGCCGCGCCAACGAAGGTGAGAAGCTCACCACATTGGACGGCAAGGATCATGACCTGAGCGTCGAAGACCTGCTGATCACCGACTCGCCGAACGGCGAGCGTGGCTCTCGTGTGCTTGGCATCGCCGGCGTGATGGGCGGCCTGTATGGCGAGGTCACTGCTGAAACTAAGAACATCCTGCTGGAATCCGCTCATTTCGACCAAGTATCGATCGCGCGTTCTGCACGTCGTCACAAGATTCCGTCCGAAGCGTCCCGTCGTTTCGAGCGTGGCGTGGATGATCAGCTGCAGCCGGCTGCCGCCCAGATGGCCGCCGAGCTTCTGGTCAAGTATGGCAACGGCGAGCCGAGCGAGCATCCGACTGATTACAACACTGTCTGCAATCGTCGTCCGATTCTGTTCAAGGCGTCCGAAGTGGCCCGCGTGGCGGGACTGGACACTGACGTGAACACCATCAGCGACATTCTCACCGATATCGGCTGCACTGTGGCCGGCGGTGGCAACGGTGAGTTCTCCGTGACTCCGCCGAGCTGGCGTCCGGACCTCAACGAACCGTGCGATCTGGTGGAGGAAGTGGCCCGTCTGGTCGGCTACGATGAGATTCCGGTCACCGTGCCGCCGGCACCGGTCGAAGGCAAGGTCGGACTGACCGCCGAGCAGCTGCGCAAGCGCCAGGTGGCCGACGAACTCGCCGAATACGGCATGGTGGAGACCCTGAGCTATCCGTTCGTGGGCGACGAAGACTACAAGAACTTCGTACTTGACGCCGACGCCACTAAGAAGGTCAGCGTCGAAATTGCCAACCCACTGGCCGGCGATCGCCCGTTCCTGCGTCGCGACATCATCCCGACCCTCGCGCAGACCGTGCAGCGTAACCTGCGCCGTGGCGTGGAGAACGTGTCGCTGTACGAAATCGGACACGTCTACCTGTGGGATCCGAACGCTCCGGCCATTCCGGCATTGCCGGGTGCCGTCAAGCCAACCGACGAGCAGTTGGCCGCGCTTGACGCAGGCCTGCCGGACCAGCCGATGCACGTCGCCGGCATTCTGACCGGCAACGCCGTCGACTCCGGCTGGATGGGCGATCGCCGTGCCGTGGACTGGTCCGACGCAGCTGAAGCCGTGCAGCGTATTTCCGACCGCATCGGCGCAAAGCTCACGTTGGACCAGCCGAAGGCTGAGGACGTACCCGCGCAGTGGCATCCGGGCCGTGCGGCACGTGTGATGGCAGGTGACACGTTCGTCGGCATGGTCGGCGAGCTTCACCCGCATGTCAACGAGGCGTTGGGCTTCCCGGCCCATTCCGCCGCGTTCGAACTGAACCTGACCGCGCTGTTCGCCACCTTGAGCGGCAAGCCGGTGCAGGCCAAGCCGATTTCCACCTTCCCGCCGGTCAAGCAGGATCTGGCCTTCACTGTGTCGACGGACGTCACCGCCGCCGAACTTGAGAAGACCATCGTCGAAGCCGCCGGCAACAGCTTGGAGAGCATCGACCTGTTCGACGTGTACACCGGCGACCAGCTGGGTGAGGGATTGAAGTCCCTCGCATACGCCGTCACGTTCCGCGCTGAGGACAAGACGCTGACCTCCGAGGACAGCGAAGCCATTCGCAAGCGCATCGTGGATGCGGCCGCGAAGCTGGGCGCGCAACTGCGTGCCTGACACGTCAAGTCCATCGAAGTAACCAAAAAGATAAAGAGGACGACATGAACGAACCGGAGCAGAACCAGCCGATCAACCCCGACGAAGGGCAGGAGGCGGCCGGGGCTGCTCCGGTTTCGTCGTCTTCGCCGTCGGACCAGTCGGCACAGCCGGAATTCGGACAGTACAACCAGCCTGAATATGGCGCGATGTCCAACCAGTATCCGGCGAACTACAATCCATACATGTATGGGGCTCCCGACCAGCCCAAGCCGGCGGACGATGCACAACAAACGGCGCAGCGGCCGCAGACGAATCCGTATATGCAGAACGGGTATCCGGCGAATCCATATGATGCATCGGGACGGCAGCAATCAGGCCAGCCCAATGGCTATCAGTATGGACCAAATCAATACGGGCCAAGCCAGTATGGGCCGAATCCATACCAACAGCCCGGCATATATCCCATCAACCCGAATGATCCCAGCCAGAACCCCCTGTACGGCCATTGGGATAGCTATGCGATCATCTCGTTCGTGTTCGCACTATTCCTGCCGGTACCGGTCATCCCTGCGGTGATGGGCGCCATCGCCATGTGGCGTACCAAAAAACTGCATATGAAAGGCTACGCGCTTGGCGTGGCAGCGCTGATTATCAACGTGCTGTACACCATTGCGGTGATTTGGATGACGGTTCACGGCATTTCCACAGCCGATTTGTATAACCAGATGATGCAGTACATGTTCGGTGGCAGTGGACAAAGTGGTGATTCCAGCTCGATTTCCGCCTGAAACCAATCTTTTTATGTTCGTCTGAACGGTCCCGTTATGGGCGGTGACCACTATCCGACACGATTGAACTGCATAATTATGCAATGTAGTGCATAAAGTGTATGCTGAATGTGTTTCAACGAGTCAAGGAAAAGAGACGTGACATGGCCAAATACACGGTAGCCGTGGCCGGCGCGACTGGATACGCGGGTGGTGAGGCGCTGCGCATACTCGCGGCACACCCGAATTTCGAAGTGACCTGCGTCGCCGGACATTCTTCGGTGGGGGACAAGCTTGGCAAGCATATGCCGCACATTCCGCAGTTGGCGGACCTCGTGGTCGAGGACACCACGCCGGAAGTGCTCAACGGCCATGACGTGATCATCCTGGCATTGCCTCATGGCGCTTCCGGAGCATTGGCCTCCCAGCTTGACCCGAATGCCGTGGTGGTGGATTTGGGCGCAGACCACCGTCTTGAGGAAAAGAGCGCGTGGGACGCGTTCTACGGCGGTGACTTCTACCAGCATTGGACCTACGGCATGCCGGAACTCATCACCGGCGTCGCGGCTGACGGCTCCTACAGCCGTCAGCGTGAAGCGCTTCCCGGCACCAAGCGCATTGCGGGACCGGGCTGCAACGTCACTGCGACCACGCTGGCTTTGCAACCGGGCATTGCGCAGGGTCTTGTCGAATCGAAAGACATCGTGGCTGATTTGGTGGTCGGTTATTCCGGCGCCGGCAAGAACCTCAAGCGCACCAATCTGCTTGCGGCTGAGGCGTTTGGTTCCGCACTGCCGTATTCGGTAGGCGGTACGCACCGCCACATTCCGGAGATCCTGCAGAACTTCGCGCACGCGGCCGGCAAGAGTGCTGCGGAGGCAGACGATTACACCCTCGCCTTCACGCCGATTCTCGCGCCGATGGCGCGCGGCATTCTCGCCACCGTTTCCGCCAAACTCACCGATAAGGCGCTTGGCATGACGGATGCCGAGATCCGCCAGGTCTGGCTGGACGCATACGAAGGCCAGGATTTCATGGTCGTGCTGCCTGAAGGCGTAATGCCGGCCACCGCCAACATCATCGGTTCTAACGCGGCCCACATTCAAGTGGTCGTCGACCATCATGCCGGCCGCCTGCTGGCATTCGCGGCCATCGACAACCTCAACCGAGGCACCGCCGGGCAGGCCGTGCAGTCGCTGAATGTGGCATTGGGACTTCCTGAGGATGCAGGATTGACGAAGATTGGAGTGGCACCGTGAGCGTAACGTTCGCACAAGGTTTTTCCGCAGCTGGCGTGGCAGCTGGCATTTCCGCGGTCGAAGGCAAGAAGGATCTGGCTCTCGTGGTCAACAATGGACCGCTTGACGCCGCTGCCGGCGTGTTCACCTCGAACCGTTTCTGCGCGGCCCCTGTGCAGTGGTCGAGGAACATCGTATCCGACGGCCATGTGAAGGCCGTGATTCTGAACTCCGGCGGCGCCAACGCATGCACCGGCAAGCCAGGATACGAGCAGTCCAAGGCCACCGCTGAAAAGGTCGCCGGCCTCATCGGCGCCAAAGCCGAAGACGTGGCCGTATGTTCCACTGGTCTCATCGGCGAATTGCTGCCGCTCGACAACGTGCTGTCCGGCGCGGACAAGGCATTTGAAACCCTTGCCGATACCGCCGAAGCCGGAGCCGATGCGTCGCACGCCATCATGACCACCGACACCAAGCCGAAAACCGTCGAGCTGGAAGGTTCCAACGGCTTCCGTATCGGTGGCATGGTCAAGGGTTCCGGCATGATCGCCCCGCAGCTGGCCACCATGCTGTGCGTCATCACCACCGATGCCGTCGTGACCGCCGGACAGCTTCAAGCCGCCTTGAACGCCGGAGTCGAAATGTCGTTCAACCGCATCGACGTGGACGGCTGCATGTCCACCAACGACACCGTGCTGCTGCTGGCTTCCGGCGCGTCCGGCATCGAACCGGACCCGGACGAGTTCAACGAGCTTGTGGCCAAGGCCACCGCCTCGCTCGCCCGCCAGATCATCGGCGACGGCGAAGGCGCAAGCCATGACATCCGTGTCAAAGTTACCGGCGCGACCACCGAAGAAGCCGCTCTGGCATGCGGCCGCGCGGTCGCAGCGTCCAATCTGCTCAAATGCGCCATCTCCGGCAACGATCCGAACTGGGGCCGCATCGTCAGCTCCCTCGGCACCGTGCCGCCCGACGTCGCACCATACGATTCCGAAAAGGTCACGGTGGACGTCAACGGCGTACGCATCTGCGAAAACGGCGGAGCCGGACGCGACCGCTCCGAAGTGGACATGACCCCACGCGAGGTGCACATCGACATCGACCTGAACGCCGGAGAAGCGGAAGCGACCGTCTGGACCGACGATCTGACCCACGAATACGTACACATCAACGCTGACTACGAAAGCTGATCGAATAGGAATGGCCAAAGAACTCAAAGGACCTGGATTCCACTTCGACGTGCACACCGACCTGCGCGCCGACCAGAAGGCGGAAGTGCTTATCGAAGCGCTGCCGTGGCTGGAGGAATTCGCCGGACAACGCATCGTCATCAAATATGGCGGCAATGCGATGATCGACGATCATCTGAAAGCCTGCTTCGCCGAAGACATGGTGTTCCTGCGTCAGGTGGGACTGCACCCGGTCGTGGTGCACGGTGGCGGTCCGCAGATCTCCCAAATGCTTAAGGCCCTGGGTATCAAGTCCGAATTCAAGGGCGGATTGCGTGTCACCACTCCGGAAGCCATGGATGTGGTCCGCATGGTGCTGACAGGCAAGGTGTCCCGTGAACTCGTTGGCCTGATCAACGCGCACGGTCCATTCGCGGTCGGACTGTCCGGCGAGGACGGCGCCCTGTTCTCGGCCATGCAGCGCAAACCGGTCATTGACGGCAAACCCACCGATATCGGCTTGGTCGGCGACGTGGTGAGCGTCGACGCGTCCGCCGTGGAGGATCTAATCAACGCCGGACGTATTCCGGTGGTCTCCTCCGTGGCGCCGAATGAAGACGATGCCACCGAAGTGCTCAACGTGAACGCCGATTCCGCCGTTGATCAGGCCGCGGCCGCGGCCGCCCTTGCCGCGGCCCTTGGAGCCAGCAAGCTGGTCGTGTTGACCGACGTCGATGGTCTGTATGCCGATTGGCCGGACCGTGACTCCCTGATTGGCCGCATCGGCGTGGAGAATCTGCGCGATATGCTCCCCGACCTGGAAAGCGGCATGCGTCCGAAGATGGAAGCCTGCGTGCGCGCCATCGACGGGGGTGTTCCGCGGGCCCATATCATCGACGGTCGCAAACCGCATTCCATCCTGAACGAGATCTTCACCACCGACGGCATCGGCACCATGGTCGTGCCCGAGGACGGTATTGAAATGAGGAGTTCCTATGGCAACTGAACAACTGGAAACACTCGGCACTGAAGATGCCAAGTGGCTGGGAGAGTACTCCCAGGTGCATATGAACGTGTTTGGCGCGCCCCTGCGCGTGATGGACCACGGTGAGGGCGCCCACATCTGGGATGTCGACGGCAATGAATATCTCGATTTCCTTGCAGGCATCGCTGTCAACGCGCTCGGATACGCCCATCCGAAGTGGGTGAAGGCCGTCAGCGAGCAGGCCGCCAAGGCCGCGCATGTGAGCAACTACTTCGCCACCGAACCGCAGATCAAGCTCGCCACCAAACTCGTCAAGCTCGCGGGCGCTCCGGAAGGTTCCCGCGTCTACTTCGGCAATTCCGGCGCGGAAGGTAACGAGGCGGCGCTGAAGCTCGCCAAGCTCTACGGGCGCACCCTGCCGGGCGCGTCGCCTGAGATCGGCGGCAAACCGGCACGCATCATCTCCATGACCCACGGTTTCCACGGCCGTACCATGGGCGCGCTGTCCGCAACGTGGAAGCCCGCCATCCGTGAGAAATTCGAGCCGCTGGTACCGAACATCGAATTTGTGGAGGCCAGCAACGTCGAAGCCTTGCACGACGCTTTCGCCGAAACCGGCCAAGGCAAGTACGGCAAAGGGCCGGTCGCGGCCGTCATCATGGAGCTTATCCAGGGCGAGGCCGGTGTGATGCCGCTCGGAGCGGACTATGTGAAGGCCGCCCGCAAACTATGCGACGAACATAAGGCGCTCCTCATCATCGACGAAGTGCAGACCGGCATCGGACGCACCGGAGCATGGTTCGCCTTCCAGCGTGAGGATCTTTCCGGCGGTGTGACCCCGGACATCGTCACTTTCGCCAAGGGCGTTGGCGGTGGTTTCCCGATGGGCGGCATGATTTCCTTCGGCGCCGAACTGTCCGCGCTGTTCACCCCGGGTTCCCACGGCTCCACTTTCGCAGGCAATCCATTGGGCGCTTCGGCGGCATTGGCAACGCTGGGAGTCATCGAAGAGGACAACCTCGTGGACAACGCCGAAGAACGCGGCAAGCAGCTGCGCGACGGTATCGCCTCCTGCGGTAATCCGCTGTTCGTCTCCGTGCGTGGCCGTGGCCTGCTCGACGCCATCGAACTTGCCCACCCCTGCTCGCATGCGGCCATGAACTGGGCTTTGGAACACGGTCTCATCGTCAATGCGGTGGCTCCGAATGCGTTGCGTCTCG
>OGQJ01002231.1_pt1 | contig 15371 bp, 10 predicted proteins | sample 1553161 | NCBI WGS metagenome assembly OGQJ01 (sample SAMEA2579923, study PRJEB22360) | human gut metagenome | biome: human gut; feature: human-associated habitat; material: faeces | place: Denmark | collected 2008/2010 | reverse complement strand
TGCGAGCCCGATGCCGCCAGGGACCCGGTGCCGCTAAGCGTCAGGTCGCCCCACACCTCCATGCCGCACTGCGAGATGTCCGCATCGGGCGCCTGCGACTCGACCACCGAGTTCTGCCCCACAAGCGTCACGACCAGGTCGCCGTCGGCGCCGATGGTGTCGCCCGCGTAGCCGTCGAGCTCCAGATGGCCGGCATCGGTCCAGGCCCAACCGGGGCCCGAAACGCCCGGCTCGCAGTACGTCGCGCCCGCGATGAACAGGCTCTCCGCGCCCGCGGCATAGGAAGGCCCGCCCAGCAAGACGCATAGGCAGGCCATGGCAGCGATCGCGATGTGATGACGGCTGGTGTGGGACTCGGCGGCAAACATACCCGCTCCGATCTTCGCAGGAGCCAATAGGATGTGCACCAGAAAATGCCCTGTTGGCAGCACTTATCAGTTTAGCGAGATCGATGCGGGGCAAAGAGAAATCGCGTGGGCGAAGTCCACAATTAGGTGTAAATCGTTTTGTCAGTCGGTGAAAGGAAGAATCGACTTACAACCTCCGTTTCGATTCTTTAAAAGCAGGTAGCATCCTTCAAATTGACAGCATGATACTCCGAAGTGAATCTGAACTTGCGTCATGACATCTCAAGCAATCTGGATTTGGTAATGTAGATGCGATGCAATAAGAATGTATATTCGTTAAATTTGGGTGTGGATGATGGAGGACGGCGTCGTGATTGAACTGCTCTTTCGGGCCTTCTCCACGAATTCGCTGATCCAGGATCTTGTTGTGTTCTTGAGGATCCGGATGTTTTCGGTCGCTTCAATGTCGATTTCCACCTTTGCCTTGTCGGCGATGTCGTCCGGCAATGTCGGCAAACCCTTGAGATCAGTCTCCCTGTACTTCTTGGCAAACATGGAGACGTATCTTTCGACAAAGAGCTTTTTGTCGCTTATGCTTAGCTTGGAGAAGAGGCTCATCAAACTGAAGCGGGAGAGGAGTTCCGCCGGGAAAGTTTCATCGATCTTCCCGAGGGGGCAGTTTGTCGTGAACACGATGATAAACCCGCGGAGATCATGCTCCATCCCTTGGGAGTCCGTGAACGATCCTGTCTCGAGGAGATCGAGGAAGAAGTTCCAGACGGCGGGTTCAGCTTTCTCGAACTCGTCCACCAGGAGAATTCCGGCATCGGATGAGTCGATCTTCTTTCCCAGCTCGCCTTCTTCGCTTCCCATGTATCCTCTCGGGCTGCCGATCAGGGAGTTGAGAGAGTCCTTACTGCTGTAGTTCCCGAGATTGACCTTAGGGAGGGGCTGGCATGGCGCGATTGCCTCGCAGAGGATCTTGGCAACTTCTGTTTTCCCGACACCCGAAGGGCCAAGAAGGAGCAGCGAGAATACTGGCTGCTCGCCGAGCGCATTGAAGAGCCTGAAGCTGCGCGATCGGGATTCGAAGGAGCGTTTGAATTCGATCTGGCCTATGAGCTCGCTTTCGAGGGTGGTGAGGACTTGCATGAATTCGAGTTCGTCGAGGGATACGAGTGTTCTCTTTCCTCTTTTGTCCTTCTGGGTGCCCTCATCGACCTCGATGTCGCAGTCTATTATGTCGTCGAACATGGTTCTCAATTGGTATGCTCCTTCGTTCACGGTTTTATCGTCTCCGATGAAGAGGGTGCCAAAGGGTAGCTGGTGGACGAGGAGCTCGAATTTCGATGCCAGCTGGAGATCACCCGATAGTAAGCCCATGAATGATGAAACGTCCACGACGAGCTTTTTCTCGGAAAGGAGCTCGGAGATTTGGTCGCTTCCGTGTAGTTCGAGAAGTGACATCAACTTGAAGCCGTCTACTCCGTGCTGGTCGATCAGGGCTTTATACTGGGATTTGTTGTATGTGACGAGTTTGCGCATGGCATTGCCTATCAAGCCTCGAAGGACACTGCCTGAATGACAGCAAGGATGTCTATGTAATAGCCCTGTTCTGCCCGATTGCCGCCGACGGTCATGGCTGTGGGTGACGGGTTCTTTCCGCATATAACAATGTCGTTCTGCGGCGTGCGTTTTGGGTCGCCTGGCTGCTGGAAGTAATCAAAGGGGCTCTTCATCTGGGCCGGGGTGATTTTCCCTTTGCATATCCCGACGATGCCGACCTTTCCGATGAGCAGGTCGTCGATTGTGTACCCGCTTTCGAACATCTCTTCTCCGTCGAGGGGAATCTTCGCGTACAGCGGCGTTCTTCTTCTTGCGCGGTTTCCTCTGAGCTTGAAGGCTGCGCCGTCTCCTATGAAGGATTGCATCATGTGGCCGATGTCGAGGTCTCCGGCATCGGGGACGGTGATTCCGTCAAAGGTCCCGCTCATGATCGCCATGATGCCTCGAATCTCATCCTCATTGATGAGCTTCAGCGAGACATCGCCAATATATGCGAGGTCGCCTTCTGCAAGCGTTGTTCCGCTTTCGGGGGCTTTGCAGTGCTCCATTATGTCGGCGAGCATCCGGCTATTTGTGTTCACGTATTCGAGGGTGTCCACGATCTTCTCTTGTTTTTCGTGCCTGACGCTTCCTTCGAGTTTTGCCCTGAGTTTCGTCAGGAAGGGAGGGTTGAGCTCCGCTTCGGCGTTCAATGATGCTCTCTTTGTCGTCCCGTTCTGGTTTTCCTTGGAGCTTGTAGTCTTGAGCTTGTTGTCCAGGAGCATCCTCGTCTCGAACACCTTCTGCTGATTCATGTAGTAGACGGTGAAGAGGCCTGGTATTTTATTTTCTGGCATAGTTCCTCCGCTCCTTTCCTTTAGCGTGGGGCTGTCGTTGTTTTCGCCCCTCGTTATCCGCGTACCATCCGTTTCACACCATACGTATCATTGCCACTCCGAAAAAGCAATCGAACTCACCATGCAGCTGAGACGGATAGAAGACCATGGTCACAGCGAAGAAGGCGCGACCGGCTCATACTTCGATCTATGCAACAAATGAAATCAAGCCGGCACCGTGCAAGCGCAAACCAAGACCGCTGGCGCTAAAGCGCACGGCAAGCGGAGTATCGGTGCTACTTCTGTACGGGTTACCTAAATCGGTTCTCAAGCTCCTCCAAATTTCTCAAGAACCAGCGCCTTCTAATCGCTCCAGTTTTCGTTTCAATGTTCGTTTCTTCCAGTGCATTTTTTATCTGATGTATCCATTCAACTAAAGCCGCCGATGGCACTCCGTCCGGATTCCGAACGTTATGAAGATGCACAAAGAACTCACGAAGCGCCTCTTGATTCGACGCATCTTCTCTGCAAAATGTCTTGACAATGACCCTCGGACTAGCATTAACCAACACTTTGACATCGCGTTTCGCAGCATCGTTGAGACGACGAGCAAGCTCCCTGCCCGTCAGTCCCTGCGCTCCTTCAGATATCATCAACTGACTCGTCATTCTTTTATTCAACTCTGCCCAAGCATAACGCTTGAGATCTTCAGCGAGCGCCCGTCTCTCCCGCCTCTCGTCTGCACAAAATACTGGTCCAGAAAGGTACTCAGAAGCTTTTTCTGGATCAGCATCGATCACTTTCTTGCAATATTCGATAAAGTCATTTTGCGAAAAAGGACATTCCCATTCGAGATCAGATAACAGGTAATAAACCTCGAGCACGTCGTGCAAACAATCGACTGAATAATGTGCCCCGGAAACTAAAGCAAAATAACGCTTCGCGAGGACATCCACCTTCTCGTCATCAAGAGCGTACGCGTGCCTCATCTCAGCAGCGATCTCTCTAACATCGAGGGTATCGATGTTATTCGGATACCTTTTTCCAATGTACGCTTTAAACCCTTGCTCAAGATCATCCTTTGTTACTTCGCCTGAAGGTTCGAATGCTTTACCTATCACGGAGAAATCAGAGTATTGCTCGTAAAGAGACACGCTACGATCGTATTCCAGGGCCTCCGGACTGAGCAAATTCTCTCGCCTTCCGTTTTGTGGCATGGAAGGCGCGCTCCCCATGGAGGTCAACAAAGCAAAATGGACTGCGTCCCGTAGAGCGTTAAACCGATTTTGGGGTGCAATTCCTGTATCTTGAACCGCCTCAAGACTGCAAATTCTTCCGATTAGCTCATGAGCACGAATCATTGCCCGAGCATTTACGCATCCGCTGGCCTCAACCCCCGCAAGTATGGCACCATGTATATCAAGGTCTTCCGATGGGCGACAATCTCCCATGAGAATTTCTTCGGCCAATGCCGACGGGCACGGCCTGAATGGATAGACTTTCCAAATTAGTTTTTCGCGTACGTCCCTATCGAACTCTCGCATCGATTGCACATCACTGCCTCCCCAGGCATTTGAAACCAGCATGACCTTCAACCCAAGTCTTTCGACAAGATCGTTCATCGTTCCGAATAGCGCCAAATCGTCGCTATCTTTAGAACGCCTCTCCACATCATCGAATACAAGAAAGTGCTTCTTTCTGAGCATTAGGCAGGCAACGGATTGTATCCCGACGGAGAGATTCACGGATAATCCCGTTCTTTTAATTAAAGCCCCCGAAATACCGTTGAGGGCGCCCCCTATCGTTTTGGCAGCAGCTTGCGACCTCATGTCTTTATCGCTAAGGTGTACGAGCGCCATCACAATGCGTTCGTATAAATCTTCAGCAGTAGCAATCCCGAACATAGAAACGCGGACAAGGTCGTATTCGCCCTCTTCGAGATGCTTGGCGAGCTTCTCTTCAATGAATCGGGTCTTTCCCGACCCCCCAATCTCCCTCAAGTGCAATTGCATATTGATTGTCCTTATCCTTGAGATAGGAATCGATATGACCGATGAGCTGATCAGCAGGTTCTTTTGACCGGCATGTCTCCATTATTCCCTCCAGCATCAACTTAGGGCGAAAGATTTCTTTCGCTGCGATAGATCAACCCGCAACTGAGGCCGCCCCGTCCACAACAATGATGGCATAAACTCGATTGAAAGCTGGCGGTTAGACCATGCTCAAGCTTTACTGTTACCTACAGCGCCTAAACCAGTATCAGCCCCTACCCGTTGCCTTGTTAATTTTCCTATACATCTTGGAAACATGACCACTAATGGGGTCATTCGGAAACGCCTTCTGAGCTCTTGCAACATATGAAAGATAGTTTCCATGGCGGCTTGGGTCCGAAGCGCTTCGCTTGTCACTCGATCTGTTCCCCTTCGGAGAGTAATGCTCGTACAATGCGCTTACGCGCTTCTTACTCGGATGCTTGTCCGGATTATCAGCCAGCCTGCCGATTGATTTAGCAGCACGATAAAACCTATTGTAAAACCTTCCGACCGTAGATTGGCGAATTCGAACATCGTTACCGTCAAAATCAAATCCCAAAAACGAAACATGATTTCCAGCATGATGCGCGGTTCGCACAACTTCCATTTCTCCTGCGAGCAATGCACCAAATGAAAGTTGCTCGACCTTTCCATCGTTTATACGGTGGATTTTGGTTTTTTCATCTTGTAGTTCAACTGCAGGAACTCCCTGTGCCAAAGCAAGAGCTTTACTTGCTGTTTTGAGATCCTTGGCAGGGACGACAATGATGAAGTCGTCGCAATATCGTATATACCTGCCATTCACGCTGGCAACACACGCGTTAATCTGGGCATCGGTATCAAACATATACATATTCGCCAACACGCCACTTGTTGCCAGTCCTTGGGGAATGCCCCTCGCATCATGCCTTTCTTTCCAGGGCACAACAATCGAAGAATCCTTGTAAGCCGTAAACTCCGCAGGTGTCAAGATGCGCGGTAGCCTGTTAAGGCTCCTTAACGCCTTGGATCGAACTTTGGACGCAGAATTGCCAAACGTGAACGGGTCGTCTGGCTGAAGATCAATCCAGCAAAGTCCGTTCCTTCTCGCCAAATCGCCAACAGGCCAATAGCAGTAATGCAATATGTTTTTCAGGACTTGGTAATGGTCCGGTGGAAGCATGCCCTCGTTAAAGAACCCTCTAACGGCCTTGCGTAAGTAACTATGATCGAGGTTATCGAAAAAATGGGTGAAGTCTCCCGTGATAACTAGCGAATCCCCCTGCCTGCGAATGGCATCGATTGCATCTGCAGCAACAGAGTAATTAGTGAGGTGAAATCCGCTTCGATAAGCTGCAGCAACGCCGCCGATGCCCGTTTCTAAGGCACGACGGTCATATAACTTGCCCCATTGCAGCGCATAATACTGAAAAATCCTGTGATCCAAGTGAGATGCATATGCGACATCTCTCGTCTTCAGGGTTTTCTTGCCGTCCCTGAATCTCACATGGCAAAGCTTATTCGCAATTAAGGGAAGAAATGCGTGACGCTGAATAAAATCTGCATCACAAACCCTCGCCTCGACATCCTTGAATGCAACACGGTAATCGAAATGCGCGTAGCTCTTCTTTGTCGCATACCCTGGAATACGAGACGGGTCGAAATCGTTCACGGGCTCACCGCCTTTAATCAACCTGCTCGGTATATAGGAGCGGCTCACCCAAACCGAGCAGGCTAACATGAGGTGAAGCGAGTTCACCAACGCAATGCGGCCGCCCATTCCAATGCTTGCCTATGGCATACTAGATGGAGATGCGGAGATAACCGATATGATCATCAGCGCCCTTGCCCAGCTATGCGCAGGCAACGTCGGCATCAATAGTGCGAACGTCGGAATTTCGTCGTTTGCACTATTGACGGCGATAACGCACCTTTACGCCAATGCGTAAAGCAGTTCTATTGTACCCGAAATCCTATCTTGAAACACACGATCGTATCGGATTAGAGATATATAACCTACCTGAACCTACCTGAAGGAGAGTTATCGAATCTGCATTGGCATCAGATTCGTGAGGCCTCAGCGTCAACAAATGCAGAGTCTGCGCTTTAAGATAAACGGAAGACTGCTTCGGTTTTTAAATCTATTCTCAACCTGCCGCCCACAGGAGCTCCAACGGAAACACTGTCAGTTCAAGTTATGAACGCGTTAACCCCACAGCACCACTGGGTAACCGTTTGATTCGGCGTGGGCTATTCGACTTGAGCTTCAGTTCCGCTTTTAACAATTTTTGCATGCTGCTTAGCTATGAATTTCTCTGACCATGCTTGGAAATCCTTCGACGCCTCACCCTCCATTCGCGAGGTCAGCGACTGCTGAATGCTCTGAAATTCGTTTGCAGCACCTTCGTTTGCGGCATCACGCAGTTTGTAAAGCAGATCGTTGCAATCGACGCAGAGAGTCAGCTTCTTATCTCCGTTGTCTACTGAGGCGAATGCCTCTAGTAGTTTTTTCTTTCTGCCGCAGCAATCACACTTCAATTTCTCTATCCCCCTCTTTTAGTATTTCGACCAAGTTTTCAGTCAGCGTTTTCATATCGCGCTCCGTGACCCTCTTGCGAGATCTCATGGCTTTTTCAAATAGAGGCTGCAGGTAATCTCTGATTTCCTTCTCCTGCTCTTTCGAGCTCACTAGTTTTTCTTGGAGCTTTCTCAGGCTCTTTTTATCGGAGTCAAGTTGGGATATGACAGCATCCTGCTCTTCTGCAGTTAGGAGATACTCTATTTCCATATTGACGAAGATAGCGTTGAACATTCGAGTCGTCCATAGCGCGTCGTCCTCTCGGATTATGTCTCCGACGGCCTTTGTCGCCGCCCCCGCGATGCCCCCTATCAGCAGGCCTCCGCTCATCCCGATGACCTGCACTGCTTTTTTGCCGACTTTGTCGGTGAGCTTTTTCCCCGCGATAGCGCCTGTCGCCGCCGTCCCGGCAATCGTGCTTCCGAACGACACGAGCAGGGACGTTATGTTCTTCGTATACTGAGCCCCTGACAGCCTTCCTTCAATCAGCCCGTACGTATCCGGTACGGTAAAGACCACGAACATAGCCCCCTGGGTAATTAGGTTCGATCCAAGAAACTTCGCGAAGCTCTTCTGTGCCGCGGCGCCGTATATGGCCTTCTTCCCTGCCATCGCCCGAAATGCGTTTACTATTTCCTGCGCCGCTTTGGATCCTATCCTCTTGGTGATACGCGTAGCCAATGGGTTTATTGCGTTCATCAAGCTGGTCCTGGACAGCTGGGAGGCAATGACGCTTCCGGCGAAGCTGAGCCCGTAGACCCTGATGCCCGTAACGATTGCGTACTTTGCCGCCTCTTTTGGACTTCGGGTGCTCCACAGTGCTTGGGCAAATGCGCAGACGGCGGAAATGCCCAGGGCGGAAGTGCATGTTATCGAGGACTCGGCGAAGTCGTAGACGAGCGATTCCACTGTTCCCGGCTTGGCAAGGTTGCGAACCTGCTGGTATGAAAGGTTGCTCTTGCGGATGATATCAAGCGCCGCCTCCGGATCGTTGACGCCTTTAACGGTTCCTTGCTCGATACGCGTTTTCATATAGGCGACAGCATCCGCGTACTGGTCCTTCGGAACTTCAATCTTCATCGGGTTGTCGTTGAGATCATAGTATCTGAATTCCTTGGCGCCAGCTGGCGTTTTCTTGAAGCAGGCTTCTACGGTTTGGTATGCCGTTTTGCAGAACTTGCACTGCACCGGGGATGCCCCAACAATTTTGTCGGGTCCGTTCTTGGCGTTATCTCTTCCGACTACCGTTGACTTCTCGCCGTGAATCCAATCAAGCTTCGCGCCGGCTTCCTCCGCGTAGATTCCATGGCCCATCTTCGTCTGTCCTGCGCCATAGGCTGCATTGAACATAATGCCCCCGACGCTGAAGGAGTTCAGGGCGCTGATCGTCGACCTCTCGGCCAATTCCTCCGCTTCTTTTCTTTGCCTTATCGCATCGGAGCGGTACTCTCTGAACGCTTCGTACATAGCTTTGCTCTCGAATACAGCGAGGGTCTCGTCTTTGCCTTTGAGCGCATATCTTCGATTTCCTTTATCCTTGCGCTCCAGGATGTCGTAATCCTCGGGATCGAAGAAATCCCATGGGATGATGCGGTAGATAGCATTAAGCTTATGGGCCTTCTCACCGGTTTCCTTCGCTTTTGCTTTGGCTTCTTTGTTGGCGGCCTTCACATCTTTCTTGGGGGCTTTGGATATGAATGCGCGATCGGTGAGGGCGATTCCGGCAGGGTATCCTCCATATGAGATCATGTCTGCCCAGAGAATGACGTGGTCGTTGGGGACGGGCAGACACCTTTGGATCTTCTGAACCTCTTCATGGGCGGGTTTACCGCATACGCCTTGCAGCTCTTCGATCATCGCTTGTAATTTCTGGTCCATGGCGGCTCCGTAACCCTATCCTTTCGTCGAATTATCCCACATTCAGATTAAGTAAAAAATTCTATGCCTTTCATCGGTAGTAGAAATGGCTACTGGGAAGCTCTTCTTGCCTTCGAAGCATTCAGTAAGAACGGGGCCTCTACCAAAGTTGCTCTATCAATCAAAAAGTCCCGCCACATTGGAAAGCGTGGCGGGACACGAAAAGCATTTATCCAACCTTGAACTAGCCGGGATGACGCCGGGCTGCAAGCGCTGCCTGCACGTCTTCTGCGATACCCGCGCCGCGCAGCCGAAGCCGGAATAGGCTAAGACGCGGCGACAGAGCCCCAAAACGCAACAGGCCCGGCGGCGAATCGAATCGCCGCCGGGTCTGGAAGCATCTGCAGGGCTCGCAATTAGCCTGGCGACCGCTGCCGCTCTTACCGGCACAGAGCTATACGCTAGTCACAAGAAAGGCCGCCGTTAAGGAACAGCGGACTTGACTCTCGCATATTCAAGGGCGACTAGAGTGTCTTGAGGTACTCCCCCAGCTCTTCCTCCCAGTCGGGCATGTGGAAGCCTGCCGACTCCAGCTTGGACAGGTCGAGCGCGGAGTGGACCGGGCGCGGGGCGATGGGGCCTGCGGCGCTGGCGTAGTAGTCGGCGGTGCTGACCGGGACCACTTTGTCCCCGTTGCCGTTGGCAGCCTCGAAGACGGCGCGGGCGATGTCGGCCCAGGACTTGACGGCGCCGGAGCCCGTGCAGTCGTACAAGGCCGCCCAGCTCCTCACGGCGCCCGAGCCGGTGCAGCCGTAGGTGCCGTAGGGGGCCTTAGCGTCCAGCACGTGGAAGATGGCGGCGGCCATGTCGCGCGTGAAGGTCAGGCGGCCCAGCTGGTCGTCCACGACGGTGACCTTGTCCAGATTGTCGTCCGGGTCGGCGACGCGGTCTGAGAGGCCCTTCATGGTGTTTACGAAGTTGTGCCCCTCGCCGATGACCCAAGAGCTGCGCATGATGTAGTGGCACGGGCACCCGGCCACGGCGATGTCCCCCGCCGCCTTGGTCTGGCCGTAGACGGATAGCGGGCTGAGGGGCTCGTCCTCCGTGTGGACCTCGGCGGTGCCGTCGAAGACGTAGTCGCTGGATACGTGGACGAGCGTGATGCCGTGCTCGGCGCAGGTGCGGGCGAGCAGGGCCGGGCCGGTGGCGTTGGCCTTCCATACGGCCACGCGGCCCTCGGGGGTCTCGGCCCGGTCGACCGCGGTGTAGGCGCCGCAGTTGATCACGGTGCCGTAGAGCGACCAGTCGTACTGTGCGTAGGCGTCCGGGTCGGACATGTCGAAGGTGTCGATGTCGCAGAAGTCGAAGTCCTTCGCCACGCCGCGCTCCTCCGCGAGCGCGCGCACCGCGTGGCCCAGCTGGCCGTTGCAGCCGGTGACGAGGGTGCGCTTCGGAGCCATGGGGACGACGTCCTTCAGCATCGGGTGGTTGAGGTCGGCCTCGGAGACGGTGGCCTCCGCTAGCGGGATGGGCCACTCGATGGCGAGCTCGGGGTCGGCGAGGTTCACGAAGGTGTAGGTCCTCTTCAGCTCCAGCGACCAGTGGGCGTCCACCAGGTAGGTGTAGGCGGTGCCGTCCTCCAGGGCCTGGAAGGAGTTGCCCACGCCGCGCGGGACGTAGATGGCCCTGGACGGGTCCAGGGTGCAGGTGTAGACCTTGCCGAAGGTCTCGCTGCCCTCGCGCAGGTCCACCCAGGCGCCGAAGACCGAGCCGCGGGCCACGGAGATGAACTTGCCCCAGGGCTCGGCGTGGATGCCGCGGGTGACGCCGCGGCTGTCGTTGTAGGAGATGTTGTTCTGGACGACCCTGAGGTCGGGGATGCCCAGGGCGGTCATCTTGGCGCGCTGCCAGTTCTCCTTGAACCAGCCGCGCGAGTCGCCGTGGACGGCCAGGTCGACGACCTTGAGGCCCCCGATGCCGGTCTCGGTGACGGAGAGGTCCTTCTCGAATGCGATGTCTGCCATGTCTCTCCTCTCCCTACTGCCCCTGCGCGCGGTAGCGGGCCTCGGTGGCCTCCTTGGCCGGGCGCCACCAGGCCTCGTTGGCGACGTACCAGTCGATGGTGGCCCTGAGGCCCTCGGCGAAGTCGGTGTGCGTCGGGCGCCAGCCGAGCTCGGTCTGCAGCTTGGTGGAGTCGATGGCGTAGCGGCGATCGTGGCCGGGGCGGTCGGCGACCCAGTCGAAGTCCTCGGGGTCGCGTCCCATGGCCGCAAGGATCATGCGCAGCACGGTGATGTTGTTCTTCTCCCCGTCGGCACCGATGAGGTAGGTCTCCCCCATGCGGCCCTTCGTGAGGATGTCCCAGACGGCCGAGGAGTGGTCCTCGGTGTGGATCCAGTCGCGGACGTTCTCGCCCTTCCCGTAGAGCTTGGGGCGGACGCCGTCGATGATGTTCGTGATCTGCCTGGGGATGAACTTCTCCACGTGCTGGTAGGGGCCGTAGTTGTTGGAGCAGTTGGAGATGGTGGTTCGCAGCCCGTAGGTGCGGGTCCAGGCGCGCACGAGCATGTCGGAGGACGCCTTGGTGCTCGAGTACGGGCTGCTCGGGTGATACGGCGTCTCCTCGGTGAACTTCGCCGGGTCGTCGAGCGCCAGGTCGCCGTAGACCTCGTCGGTGGAGACGTGGTGGTAGCGGACGCCGTATTTGCGGACGGCCTCCAGCAGGCGGAAGGTGCCCTCGACGTTGGTGCGCAGGAAGGGCTCCGGGTCGGCGATGGAGTTGTCGTTGTGGCTCTCGGCGGCGTAGTGCACGATGGCGTCGTGGCCCGGGACGATCCTGTCCAGCAGCTCGGCGTCGCAGATGTCGCCCACGATTAGCTCAACGCGGTCGGAGGGCAGCCCGGCGATGTTCTCGGGGTTGCCGGCGTAGGTCAGCTTGTCCAGGACGGTGACGTGCACGTCGGGGTGGTTGTTCACGACGTGGTGCACGAAGTTGCTGCCGATGAAGCCGCAGCCGCCCGTGACGATGATGTTCCTGGGCTCGAAGAGCTCTTCAGACATATCTGTATCTCCCATTGAATCGTTTAGTACTCGCGCGGGCTGTTGACGATCTCGCCGGCGGCGACCTTCTTCAGGTGCCGACCGTAGACCGACTTGCCGTAGGCCTTGGCCGCCTCCTCCAGCTCGGCGGTCGTGATCCAGCCGTTCTCCCAGGCGATCTCCTCGGGCACCGAGACCGGTAGGTCCTGGGAGTGCTCGACGGCGCGGACGAACTCCGCCGCCTCGTGGAGCGACTCCATGGTGCCGGTGTCCAGCCACGCGTAGCCGCGGCCGAGGGTCACCACGGAGAGCGTCCCCTCCTCCAGATACATCTGGTTGAGCGTGGTGATCTCCAGCTCGCCGCGTGCGGAGGGCTTCACCTCGGCGGCGCGGGAGGACACGTCGCCCGGGTAGAAGTACAGGCCGGTGACGGCGTAGGAGCTCTTGGGCTCGGCGGGCTTCTCCTCGATGGAGACGGCCCTCCCCTCGCCGTCGAACTCCACGACGCCGAAGCGCTCGGGGTCGTCCACGTGGTAGCCGAAGACCGTGGCGCGGCCCGACTCGGCGTTCTGGACGGCGCGCGTCAGGTGGCGCGACAGGCCGTTGCCGTAGAAGATGTTGTCGCCCAGCACGAGCGCGCAGGGCTCGCCGCCGATGAACTCCTCGCCGATGGTGAAGGCCTGCGCCAGGCCGTCCGGGCTGGGCTGCTCGGCGTAGGAGAGGTTCACGCCGAAGCGCGAGCCGTCGCCGAGCAGGCGCTCGAAGTTGGGCAGGTCGGTCGGCGTGGAGATGACCAGGATGTCCTTGATGCCCGCCAGCATGAGCGTGGACAGCGGGTAGTAGATCATGGGCTTGTCGTAGACCGGCAGCAGCTGCTTGGAGGTCACGAGAGTGAGCGGGTACAGTCGCGTGCCGGACCCGCCCGCGAGGATGATGCCTTTCATTTAATCTGTCCTCTACAATCGAAATGCGCTTTAGATCGAGTGATAAATAAGACTTGGGTATCCTATTTTGCTAAACCCCCTCATTCTTAACGAAATAGGCAAGGTAATGACTGCGGAATATGGCTACCTGAATTGCCCCTTCCATTTTTCGATGCTCGACCAAGGGAGATTGATTCCGGTTATTTCAGGTTGGTTAATCCAATCAGCCATTTTGAGTAAAAAGTCATCTTCTCGTTCGAAAACAGGAAGTCCGGTATCTTCACCGATGATCGCGTGCCAAATGTTGGTAATGGACTCACTTTGCTTCAACGCTATGAAAAGCGCCAGTATCGAAAATCAATTTATAATCCCACAATGATGTGAATTCGTTCGGGCAAATAACGACCGCAAAGTGATACAAGCGAATAAGATCCGGCAAGAGTTAGCGCCCAAACAGCAAATGTCGAAACACCAAGTGGAATGACGAATAATCCAAGCAGTTTCCAAACGGCCTTGAGAACAAGTATATGGCAGAGGTAGATTCCAAAAGAGGCGTTCCCAAGGTCAACAATCAAAGTAGAAGATAATCGCGACTTGAATGATCCCGGAACCGCCATAAGAAGCGCGATCACAGCTAAAGAGGTCGCGGCAGAACCGAGCTTAAGCTGAGTTGTGGCCATATTGAAATCGCCAGTCAAATACCACCAGAAGCCTGCGACCTCCTGAATTATTAAAAATATAAAGAGCACTGCAACAAGCTGAGTGGTTCGTCCTTCAATGAGCGCAGCCCAACGCCTCCAGTCGAGACCGAAAACATAAAAGATGAGCCACATGGGGCAGAAAACCTGTATTAGAGGCAATGCGATACCGGCAACGGCAGCGAGCTCCCTTAGAAGCAAGCAAGCCGGTGTCACACAATAGACAAAGAACCTATACCGTGAAAGGAGCCTGAACAGTACCGGAGTAAGCAGCACAAGCTGTGAATAGACCAATAGATAGTACATCTGAGCCGATACGGAGCCCACGGCGAACGCCAGAAACCCAGACGCCCATGAAGGGCGGGAAACGCCGCAAGATAGATAACGCTCCAGAACGCATAAGGTCCGGCAACCTTGCTAATGCGGCGTCGAAGACCCCCCCCGCATTAAATTTGCGCTCGTCGGTAAGAACACCGGATAAAAACAAGAACAACGCAACAGAAAAGTTGAGGAATGGGCGAATGGCGACCGACGCGGCACATTGAGGAAGACAGTGGATAAGCACCACTGCGGAAATCGCAAGCCCACGAAGAGCTTGAAGGTAGCGATCCTTGGCCATCTAGGCTCTCCTTCCAACGAGTCTCTTTAGTCGTCGTTTAATACCACCAAGCTTGCCGCGGACACGCTGCCAGAGAGTGGGACGGAAATCCCACTTGTCCATGAGATCTGGGATGGAAAGCCCGGCAGACACGTCGTTCAAGAACTCGTCGCGCTTTGGATAAGGCGTGACAGAATGGACGAGGCTAGGGTTGCCCGCGATTACCCCATCAAGCGTCGCCGGACCGTTTGCAGTAAGCCCAGAAATAGCCTCGAATGCCCGCACGCCCTTCTCGGTATTGCATAGGACGGCAGATACGCCCTTGGAGTTGTCGACCTCGGGATGGGTATTCTGGAACCCCCAGAAATCACCGAGCGTGATATCGGCGCCGCTGGAGCGCTTTGCTGGACATGCCAGACAGGACGAACGAAGGCTCGCATTGGCCAGAAACGCTTTCATGTACCAGTCTTTGCCGAATATCTGGGACTCGGTGTCCCCGGTGTTGTCTTTCTCCGCTATGTGCTTGTACATAGCGGAGTAAGACAACCATCCGGTTGTCTTACTCCGCATATTGACGTCGCAGACGTCCGACCCGAAGGCCTCACCACGGTAGTCGACCCAGCGCGACCAGAGCTCTGGAGACGGAACACCGTGGCAGATGACGTCGACGCCGAGGAAGAGGTCAGAGTCGGCGAGTTTCCCCAGGTATGAGCGCATGCCAGCCACCTGGCATGCAGTACCGGCAAAGAGCGCCGGCCTGCCTTCACGCAGGGCAGCGCGGACGCCCTCGTGGATTGCCGGATCGACCGACTCGTCGACACGAACGGCACGTTCAGCATCGAGGCGTCCCACCATGACGGCACCGCCTACCTGGACGTGCGGCTCATCTCCGGGGTATCGTTCGATGGCAAGGGGTTCAGACTCGGAGGCGAGCTCTA